>ENA-OWPA01000913-OWPA01000913.1-bioreactor-metagenome-genome-assembly--contig:-NODE-913-length-26753-cov-4.512483_pt1 | contig 26753 bp, 28 predicted proteins | sample MGYA00238139_ERZ651803 | MGnify/ENA primary metagenome ERZ651803 (study PRJEB26909, sample SAMN07631231) | bioreactor metagenome | isolation source: Switchgrass digestor | place: USA: Dartmouth... | reverse complement strand
TGGGTGACTGCGGGCTGGCTCGCTGCCGTCCAGTCGCCCCGCAGCACCCGCCCCTGCGCCTCCGCCTCGGCCAGCAGGGCCTCCTGCTCGGGAGTGCGGGCACCCACCGCCGCCTCCCGGGCCACGGGGTGGCCCCAAACCCGGCGGATTGGCACCGCCACCGTGCCCCGCTCTGGCTGGAGCTCGCCCTCCACGTAGGCGATGTAGTGCCTGTCCAGCTTGTGCCGCTCCAGTTCGCCAGCCAGGGCGCTGGCCACCGCTGGGTCCTTGGCGAAAAGCACCAGCCCGGAGGTATCCCGGTCGATTCGCTGCACGGGCCGGACCACCGCGGGCTCCCCCCGCTGCTGCAGGTAGTGGGCCACGCCGTTGGCCAGAGTGCCGCTGGTGTAGTCCCGCACCGGGTGGACCACCTGCCCCGGCGGCTTATCCACCACCAGGAGGTACCGGTCCTCGTAGACCACCGCAATGGGGATTGGCTCCGGCGCCACCCGCCCCTCAGCCTCCAGGCGGAGCTCCACCACCTCGCCGCCCTGCAGCACATGGGAGGTATGGGCCGGCATGCCATTCACCAGGATGCCCTGGGCGGACTTGGCCCGCCGGATAAGGGTTCGTGAGAGCCGCAGCCGGTCGTAGAGAAACTTGCCCAGGGTAATGCCGCCGGCTTCAGGCGGGACGACGTACTCCAATACTGTCACCTCGTCTAACTCGCTGCCCGGCACGCATCACCTGCGGGCAGGATCATCCCTTCTTTGGCGCCCCTTCTTTCGCTGGACATTGGGGCTTTCTTACAGTACTATTAGCATACGGAAGGAGTAGGCGAGAAGGGGGTGCGCGCTGTTTTCAATATCGGCTTTGGGGAACTGTTGATCATCCTGGTGGCCGCACTGGTCATCTTTGGGCCCCAGAAACTGCCCGAGCTGGGCCGCAGCCTCGGCCAGGGCATCCGTGAGTTCCGCAAAGCGACCCAGACCATCACCGAAGAGGTGGCCCGGGCCTCCCTGGAAGAGTCTGAAGCAGCGCAGTCCTTGCAGAAGAACCCCTAGTCGCAGCAGAAGAGCCGGACCCGCCAGGTCCGGCCCCTTTTTTTGCATTCGTCCATCAGTGGGGCAGGAGATCCACATGAGCAGCGCCCAAGTGATGGAACTCCTCTGCGATGGCCTGCGCCACATCCGGATCATGGGTGCGGGCCACCACCAGGGTATCACCATGTATGACCCGGTCGCCCCACCGCTTGCCAATGGAGTCCTCATCCCCCAGCGGCGTCTTCAGGCCGCCCGCCGTCAGGGCGTTCACCACCCACTGGCCCGGGTCGCCCTCAGCCGGAAAGCTGAGCTCGTCCCACTCGGCCTGTCCTACCACGTCCAGTTCGCCCGCCTCCAGGGCAAACTCTTCTCTGAGATGTGCCGCGGCCAGATCTGCATCGCCGCTGTCCGGAAAGACGCCAATGATGGTGTGGCCCAAACCAGATCGCCTCCTGGCACTAGTTTGCAACCACCCCGCCCATGTCATCCTCCGGCCTCAGGCCCGGCGCCCAATGGGCGCCTGCACCGATCTGGACGGAGGCTCCTCTGGCTCTTGGTTCCGGCTGCGGCCGCTCCGTGAGACCCACGTCACTCCAACGCCCACAGCGGTAACGTAGCAAGCCCATCCTGCCGCCGCCCACTGCGCGTCCCGTAGGCTGAACAGAATCGCCAGGGCTCCCACAACTGTAAGGATATGGCCTGCCCGGGGGCGGGGCCAGGAGCCGGCTGTAGCGCTCAGCAGTAGCCAGGAGCCCGGTATCAGCACGCTCAGCACCGCTCCCACGATAGCAAAGCCCAGGGGCGTGGGAAACAGGCGGGGCAGAAATGCCATGGCGGTGGAAGTAACAGCCATCAGAACACATCCGAACACGTAGAGAATTGCTCGCATGTGATCTGCCCCCTTATCCCTGAATCTTCCGACTCAAGTATACCGCCTTGCACCCCCTCCCTTCCACGGAGTACCGGGCCGTTTCGACCATTTAGCTCCCGTGGTAGAATGAAAGGGAATCTCTAACGATATGGGGGGCAGTACCTTTGTACTCTGTAGACGTCCAGTACATAGCCGAAAAGGTGATCGACCTCTGCCGCATTCCCAGTCCCACCGGATTCACCGAAGCTGCCATGGCATACGTTGAGCAGGAGCTTAACCGCCTGGGCGTCGCGGCCCGGCGGACCCCCAAGGGGGCGCTGCTGGCAGTGCTCCCCGGCAAAGACACCCAACACGTGCGAGCGCTCTCCGCCCACCTGGATACCCTCGGCGCCATGGTCAAGGAGGTCAAACCCAACGGAAGGCTGAAGCTGACCCGCATCGGAGGGTACTCCTGCCATACCATCGAAGGGGAGTACGTCCAGGTGCACACCCAGAGCGGCCGCATTATAACGGGCACCGTGCTGGTCACCAAGGCCAGCACCCACGTGTACGGTGAAGCGCACTACAAGCAGGAGCGGACCGAAGAGAACATGGAGGTCCGTCTGGACGAGCGGGTCCACAGCCGTGAGCAGGTGGAGGCTCTGGGGATTCGGGTGGGGGATTTCATCTCCCTGGATCCCCGCACCACTCTGACCCCCTCCGGCTTCATCAAGTCCCGCCACCTGGACGACAAGGCCTGTGCCGGCATCCTCCTGGGCCTGGCACAGGCGGTCAAGGCGCAGCAGGTCCCCCTGGCCGCCACCACCTACCTCTTCTTCTCCAACTACGAAGAGGTCGGCCACGGCGCCGCCGGCGCCTTCCCGCCGGAGACGGCGGAACTGATCGCGCTCGATATGGCCGCGGTGGGCGAGGGGCAGACCAGCGACGAATACTCGGTCACCATCTGCGTGAAGGACAGCAGCGGCCCCTACGACTACGAACTCTCCCGCCGTCTCCAGCAACTTGCGGAGGAGCAGGGCATTCCCTACAAGGTGGACATCTACCCCTACTACGGTTCGGACGCCAGCGCCGCCCTGAAGGCCGGCGGCCAGTTCCGCGCAGCCCTGGTGGGACCGGGCATCGATGCTTCCCACTCCTTTGAGCGGTGCCACCTGGACGCGCTGAAACATGCCGCAGCGCTGATGCTGGAGTACCTGCAGCGCTGAAGAGAGAGGGCCGGATGCTAGTCCTCGGTAAGGCGCGTAAGTTCGCCGTAGAGGATCAGCTCCGGCCCAATCACCAGAAAGCGGATGTTCAAGTTGTACCTGACCCCGTCGATCTTCCAGTCTGTGCCCTGCAGAAGGCCGTAGACCAGCATGGCGCTCACCTGGTCGATGGGGCGACCAACCTGCGCCTCGCTGAGCTGCTGCACCATCCGGCGCTCCGCCTCCAGGAGGGTGCGCCGGTCGGCCCCGGTTAACTCCACCCGCACCCGGCTCACGGTGGGCACCTGCTGGCGCAGGCGTGCCTCCTCTTTCAGCCGGGATACCTCATCCTGCAGCGCTTCAGCCCGGGCCGTCGCCTCATCCCGCTCCAGCCTGAGCTGCTGCATCCTGGGCCCCAGCAGGAGGGGCATCGCCCAGATGCTGCAGGCTGCGCCCAGGGCAAAGGCTGCAGCCAGCCGGGAGGCAGCGGCCCCTGCCCTCATGGCTGCCGGCCGGCGGCGTAGCGCAGCATCAGGTAGGCCAGGTGGGCGCCAGCGATGGCCACCACCAGGAGCAGCACCTGCCGGGCCAGCACCCGGATCTGGCCGGCAAAAAGGCCCTGCTCCAATCCCCGCAGGGGCTCAAAACTGCCGCTGAGGGCTACCAGGGCGCCCCAGAGGCGCATGTCTTCCGACAGGAAGCGCAGCCGGTCCATGGGATGGCCTCCCAAGAACAGCGAGGCCGCAGCGCCGCTTAAGGAGCCGCCCAGTGTCACGCCCATGGCGATGAAAAAGGTGCTGAGCAGCCTGGCCACCAGTGCGTCATCCACGCCAAACCCCTCCGCCGGAGCCTTATGCATGAGCGGAGGGGTTTATGCTGTCGTGCGTCCGGCGGCCTTACTGCGCACGGCGCACGGCATCCAGCACCGCCAGTTCCACGGCCAGGGCGGCCGCCGTACCCGCCAGGGTGACGTCGATGGGCTTGTCGCCGGTAGCCAGGCAGAAAAGCGTGTCGCCATCAAACATGGTGTGAATCGGGGCGATAGTCCGGGCCAATCCGTCGTGGGCCATCCGGGCTACCTTGTTGGCTCCTTCCTTGCTGAGCTGGCCGCCCACCGCCACCACGCCGATGGTGGTGTTCTGGCCTGCCGCTGCAGCGTCAGCAAAGGCGTGAGGAGCGCTGCCCTGGCCCATCAGAGCGACGGTATCCACAAAGCCATCGCCTTCTGGCCGGCGGGCGCCGGCCAGAATCCGCCCGGAACCGGGCTCCCGCACATCGCCAAACGCGTTCACCGCCACCGCAGCGGCCACTACCACGCCGCCCACCACCAGGCTGGCACTGCCGATGCCCGAGGGCGAAGCATGCTCCATGCCGAGAATCTTGCCCACAGTACAGCCCGTGCCCACGCCGACCCGGCCCCACAAAACCTCCTTGTCACGGGCGGCGGCGCAGGCTGCGTAGCCCATCTCTGCCGTCGGCCGCACCCGGGCGTCTCCGACACCTAGGTCGTAGAGCACGGCCGCCGGAACGATGGGCACCAGCGCATGGCCGGACGGAAAGCCATAGCCCCGTTCTTCCAGATAGCGCATCGCCCCGTCGGCAGCAGCCAGTCCAAAGGCGCTGCCGCCGCAGAGGAGGACCGCGTGGGCATGGGTAATCAGATTGCCGGGACGGCAGAGGTCCGTCTCACGGGTGCCCGGGGCAGAGCCCTCCACGGCCACGCCAACTACAGCCCCCTGGGGCGTCAGCACGGCGGTGACCCCGGTTTGGGCCTGCCTGTCCTGGGCATGTCCCACCAGAACACCCGGTACGTCTGTCAGATCATTTCGCTCTCCATGCTGCCACATCGCCACCACTGCCTCCCTTCGGTCCGGACATACAGCAGGCCGCCTTCCCAGGGGAAGGCGGCAGCGAGGAAGCGCCTACGCCGCAGAGCCGTGGGTGGAGCTGGGCACCCGGGAGATGAAACCGGCCCGGCCCAGGGCAGCCCCCACCGCCACTACCACCACAACGGCAAAAGCCGCCTCCACCGGCGCGCTCAGGGCGGCAGTGGTCCAGGCTGCAACCGCGTTCAGATAGCCCCGGAGAACGCCCATGCCCAGCACCAGGGTGGTGTTGGTCAGCGTGCCCACCAGGCCAGCCCCCGCCAATGCAGGCGTCTGGCCAAAGCGGCTCAGCCACCGGTAAGTATAGCCGGCAGCGACGCCGATCAGAATGCGCGGCAGAATAGCCACCAGCGGATCAGCAAACATGGGCGATCCAGCCCTGAGGAAGCTGATCAGGCCAAAGATCGAGCCGACCAGGGCCCCAACGGCAGGCCCCCCCACAATGCCGCCCAGGACGGTGGGCAGGTGCATGATGGTGATGGAACCGGCCGGCGTGGGGGCCGGGATAAACCCCAGCCCAGGAATGACGCCCAAAGCGATGCTGAGACCACCCAACAGACCAGTCATTGTTAGCTTTCGGACAGACAGGTGCACGGTGCATCCCTCTCCTTTACAAAGTGGTGACGCCCGTCGGAATATATACGGTTTTCCATAACATCTTTCCTGCCCCCTGGTTATGAAAACCGGTGGAGCGGAATCGTTATGTCCCGTACGGACTTCGGCTATCCAGTCTACTACTCGGGGCCGCCTGCTGCAACAGGCGGCCCCCAAAATCGTCTAATCCTTAAACAGCGGGAAGCGAGCAGTCAGCTCGTAGACCTCGCTCCGGATGGCGGCCAGCTTGGCCGCGTCATCCCGGGCGCCCAAGGCCCGATCGATCAGGTCGGCGATCTGCTCCATCTCTGCCTCGCCCATGCCCCTGGTGCTGACGGCCGGCGTACCGATCCGGATGCCGCTGGTGACGAAGGGCTTCTCCGGATCGTTGGGGATGGCGTTCTTGTTGACGGTGATCCCCACCTGATCCAGAACGTGTTCCGCCTTGCGGCCGGTGATCCCCTTGGGCCGCAGATCCACCAGCATCAGGTGGTTGTCGGTGCCGCCGGTAACCAGCCGGAAGCCCCGCTCCACCAGGGCTTTGGCCAGGGCCTGGGCGTTCTTCACCACCTGACCGCAGTAGGCCTTATAGGCGGGGTCGGAGAGCTGCTTGAAGGCCACGGCCTTGGCGGCGATGATGTGCATCAGCGGGCCGCCCTGCATGCCCGGGAAGACCGCCTTGTCGATGGCCTGGGCAAACTCCGCCTTGCAGAGGATAGCGCCGCCCCGGGGCCCCCTGAGGGTCTTGTGGGTAGTGGTGGTAACGATGTGGGCGTGCTCTACCGGGTTCGGGTAGTAGCCGGTGGCGGCCAGGCCGGCAAAGTGGGCCATATCCACCATCAGCACAGCGCCCACCTCGTCGGCGATCTCCCGGAACCGCTTGAAGTCCAGCACACGGGGGTATGCAGAATAGCCGGCCACGATCAGCTTCGGCTTGTGCTTGTGGGCCAGCTCCGCCACCGTGTCCATGTTGATGCGCTCGGTCTCCGGATCGAGCCCGTAGGGGATGAAGTTGTAGGTCTTGCCGCTGAAGTTGACGGGCGAGCCGTGGGTCAGGTGGCCGCCCTGGGCCAGGTTCATGCCCAGCACCGTGTCACCCGGCTGCAGCAGGGCGAAATAGACCGCCGTGTTGGCGTTGGCGCCGGAGTGGGGCTGCACGTTGGCATGCTCGGCCCCAAAAGCCGCCTTCAGCCGCTCACGGGCCAGATTCTCCACGATGTCTACGTACTGGCAGCCGCCGTAGTAGCGCTTGCCGGGGTAGCCCTCGGCGTACTTGTTGGTCAGAACGCTGCCTGCAGCCTCAAGCACTGCCTTCGGCACAAAATTCTCCGAAGCGATCAGTTCCACGTTCCGCTGCTGCCGCTCTGCCTCCTGCTGGATCGCTGCGTAGACTTCCGGATCATAGCTCTGCAAGTCGGCCATGGATTCCGCCTCCCCTGGGGTAGTATCTCCATGCAAAAGGGGAGGCCGCAGGCGCAGGAATGCCCTGCACCACGCCTCCCGCCCAGGCGACCGGCAAAAGGTCCGATGCGGCGCTTCCCCGGGGTTACCTCCCCTAACGTTCGCCAGTCACGCCGCACCTGCATGGTTTACTCTTCCTTTGTACAGGATGCACCGCAACCCTGTCAAGCGAAAATCGGCGCAACAATCCAAGCCCCACGCCTGGGGCCTATTTTCTGAGATTCCACAGATCGGAACCGTACTTTTCCCGTTCCAAAAGGGCCGCCTCCGCCTCTTCTCCTGGGGTAAGGGGCGCCGCCACCAGGGTGAGGCCGAAGGCTTCCTGAAAGCCCCGGATCATCGCGTCCCGGGCCTCCTCATACCCCACCGGGCGTCCCAGGGCCTCCTTCAGGCTGGTGGCCTTGGTCCGGTAGCGCTGGATCAGCCGCTCCCGCACTCCGTCGGGCACGTTCATCAACGAAAAGAGCAGTTCCACATCTGTGTCCAGGGGAATGGAACCGTGCTGTAAGATGGCGCCCTCTCCCCTGGTCTGGGCGCTGCCCACCGCCTTCTTGCCGTTCAGGGTCAGCTCATAGGCCGAAGCGCTGTCGAAGCAGGCGGCGTGGAAGCCCCCGGGGTCCCGCCGCCGGGGGTCCACTTCGCCGCTGGCCAGGGCCGGGCTGCCGCCCAGCAGCCGGAGCCCCGCCAGAAGCCCCTGAGAGAGCTCCCGGTAGGTCTCCAACACGCCGCCGGGCAGCAGTTCCTGCCGAATTACCACGCTGTAGGTCAGTTCCCGGTGGTGGAAGATCATGCGGCCCCCGGTGGGCCGGCGCACATAGCCGTACCCGCCCCGGCGCACCGCGTCCAGGTCGATCTCCCTGGCCATGGACTGAAAGTAGCCGATGGAGACGGCGGCCGGCTCCCAGCCGTAGAAGCGTAAGGTCGGCGGCACTTCGCCCCGCCCATGGGCCCGCATAATCGCCTCGTCGATGGCCATGTTCCGGGCTGCAGTCTGAAAACCAGAGTCGACCAGCCGCCAGTGCCGTTCCCTGAGGGTCAAACCGCTCTGCGCCTCCTGTTCCGACTCACCGGTCGCAGGTGAAGCGGAGGTTCGGGCGCCGGGCTGCCAGGGCCTCGTCCAGACGGCCCACCGCCGTCTTGTAGGGCGCTCCCTTCACCTTCTCCGGATCGGTCTTCGCCTCGTTGTAGATCCGGATCATCGCCTGGATAAACCGGTCCAGGGTGGCCTTGTCCTCCGTCTCCGTGGGCTCGATCATCATCGCCTCGTCCACGATCAGTGGGAAGTAGATGGTGGGAGGATGGATCCCCTCATCCAACAGGGCCTTGGCGATATCCAGAGTCTTTACGCCCGTCTCCTGCTTCAGCGTGTGGGCCGAGAGGACGCACTCGTGCATGCAGTACCGGTCTACGGGCAGATCGAAATACTTGCGCAGGTGAGCCATCACATAGTTTGCGTTCAGTACGGCATACTCGGAGACCTGCTTTAGTTCGGGCCCGCAGGCCAGCACGTAGGCAAAGGCCCTGGCCACCACGCCGAAGTTGCCCCAGAAGCCGGTCACCTTGCCGATGGACTGGGGCCGGTCCCAATCAAAGTAGTACTGCCCGTCCTTCACCTCTACCGTGGGCACTGGCAGGAAGGGCGCCAGGAACTCCTTCACCCCCACGGGCCCGCTGCCTGGGCCGCCGCCGCCGTGGGGCGTCGAGAAGGTCTTGTGCAGGTTCAGGTGGACCACATCAAAGCCCATGTCGCCGGGGCGGGCGTAGCCCATGATGGCGTTCATATTGGCGCCGTCGTAGTAGACCAGTCCGCCCGCCTCATGAACGATCTGGGCGATCTCCTGCACATGGGGATCGAAGAGCCCAAGCGTCGAGGGGTTGGTCATCATCAGAGCGGCGGTGTCAGGCCCCACCACCTGCCGGAGCGCCTCCAGGTCCACCGAGCCGTCCGGCGCGCTCTTTACCGTCACCACCTCGCATCCCGCCATGGCAGCAGTGGCCGGGTTGGTACCGTGGGCGGAATCCGGTACAATCACCTTCCGGCGGGCGGTGTCGCCCCGGGATTCGTGATAGGCCCTGATGATCAGGATGCCAGTCAGTTCGCCGTGGGCGCCGGCGGCAGGCTGGAAGGTCATCCGGTCCATGCCGGTGATCTCGCAGAGCCAGCGCTCCATGGTGTGCAGCAGCTTCAGGTTCCCCTGCACCGTCTCTGCCGGCTGGAGCGGATGGGTCTGGGCGATGCCCGGCAGCCGGGCTGCCTCCTCGTTCACCTTCGGGTTGTACTTCATGGTGCAGGAGCCCAGCGGATAGAAGTCCACATCCACGCCGTGATTCAGCCGGGAAAGCTGGGTGAAGTGGCGGACCACATCCACCTCCGAAACCTCCGGCAGATTGGCGGGGGTGCTCCGCAGATACTCCTCAGGAATCAGCTCCGCCGGATCGGCCGTGGGCACATCCGGCTGAGGAAAGCGCAGCGCCCGCTTGCCGGGGGAGGATACTTCAAAGATAAACGGTACAGCGGCCATCTATTTCACCTCCCCCAGGGCAGCCACCAGGGCGTCGATCTGCTCCCGGGTACGCTGCTCCGTTACCGCGATGGTCATGGCGTTGGGCAGTTCCGGATACTCCCGGGAGGTGTCGAAGCCGCCCAGGATCTTCTTGCCCAGCAGGCGCCGGTTGATCTCCGCCGGCGGCTCGGGGCAGAGCACCGTGAACTCCTTGAAGAAGGGCGCCTGGGCTGCCAGCCGGTAGCCCGGCAGTGCGGCGATCTGCTTCGCCGCGTAGTGCGCCTTCTGCAGGCAGAGGTTGGCCACTTCCCGCAGCCCCTCCTTGCCCAGCATGGTGAGGTAGACGGTGGCAGCCAGAGCGTTCAGAGCCTGGTTGGTGCAAATGTTGGAGGTGGCCTTCTCCCGCCGGATGTGCTGCTCACGGGCCTGCAGGGTCAGTACCACCCCTCGCTGCCCCCGATTGTCCACCGTGGCGCCGGCCAGCCGGCCCGGCATCTTCCGCATGAAGCTCTCCCGGGTGGCCAGAATGCCCAGGTAGGGCCCGCCGAAGGAGAGGGCACTGCCCAGAGACTGACCCTCGGCCACCACGATATCCGCCCCGTACTGGCCCGGCGCCTCCAGGAGGCCCAGGGAGATGGGATCCACCGCGGTGATGAAAAGGGCGCCCCTGGCGTGAGCCAGCTTTTCGATCTCCCGGACCGGCTCCAGGAAGCCTAAGAAGTTGGGCGTCTGCACCAGCACTGCGGCCACCTCGTCGGTGACCAGGGCCGCAAGCCGCTCCAGGTCGGTACGGCACTCCGTCAAGGGCGCCTCCACCACCTCCACGCCCGACGCGTGGGTGTAAGTCCGGAGCACCCGCCGGTGGTTGGGATGGACCGAGGCGGCCACCACGACCTTCCGGCGCCGGGTCTGGTTCAGGGCCATGTGGGCCGCTTCGGCCAGGGCCGAGGCGCCGTCGTACATCGACGCGTTGGCCACATCCATGCCGGTCAGTTCACAGACCAGAGACTGGTACTCGTAGATCACCTGCAGGACGCCCTGGGAGATCTCGGGCTGATAAGGGGTATAGGCGGTCAGGAACTCGCCGCGGCGGACGAAGGCGTCCACCGCAGCGGGGATGTAGTGATCATACGCGCCGGCTCCCAGGAAGCAGATGTACTGCTGGGTATCTGCATTCTCCCGGACCAGATCCCGCATGGTGGAGAGGATCTCCATCTCGGTCTGGGCCGGGGGCAGGTTCAGGGGCCGGTTGAGGCGGATATCTGCCGGGATGTTGGCGGCGAAGAGCTCTTCGGTGGAACTTACGCCGATATCCCGCAGCATCGCCTCCTTGTCGGCCGCCGTGATGGGAATATAGCGCATGACTACTGGCCGGCCTCCTCCACAAACTTCGCGTAGGCGTCGGCATCCAGAAGCTGGTCCAGATCAGCAGGATTGGCAAGCTCAATCTTGATCATCCAACCGGCCCCGTAGGGATCCTGGTTGACCAGCTCCGGGCTGGCCTCCAGGTCACCGTTGATCTCGATCACCTTGCCGGAGACGGGGCTGTAGAGATCAGAGACCGTCTTGACGGACTCCACCACGCCGAACTGCTCGTGCTGCTTCAGCACCCGGCCCACCTCAGGGAGTTCGACGAAGACCACGTCGCCCAGCTGGTCCTGGGCAAAGTCGGTGATGCCCACGATGCCGGTGTTCCCCTCCACCTTGATCCACTCGTGCTCCCTGGAATACTTCAGGCCCGCAGGCGTCTTCAGGTCCGCCATAGATCCCATCCTCCTCTTTTCTGCTGTCACACAGGGCGCCGGGCTGCCGGATCAGCCATCCTTCCCGCGCCGCTCGGCGGCCCGCCGAAACTCAGTGAACCAAAACCAGACTGCGAAGGCAAGGCCGGCTAGGGCCGCCAGCCACTCCCACCACGCTGTAGAACGCCTGACAATCACACCGACCATGTACATGAGCACCACGGCGGTGGCTGCCAGCACCATAGCCCTTCCACTCTGCATGGCTATCGCCTGTACTGGGGCCGGTAAAAGGGCGTCTCCACCACCCGGGCTGCCACCGCCTTGCCCCGGATGATCACATCCAGCTCCGTGCCCACCTCGGCAAGCTCAGGGGGCACGTAGGCCAGGCCCAGGTTCTTGCCCAGCGACGGCGCAAAGGTGCCGGTGGTGATGTGCCCCACCACCTGACCGTCCTTGGCCACCGGGTACCCCTCCCGGGGAATGCCGCGGCCCACCATTTCCAGCCCCACCAACTTCCGGCTGACCCCCTTTTCCTTCAGCGCTGCCAGGGCCTCCCGGCCGGTAAAGTCTACGCCTTTCTTGAGCTTTACGAAGGAGCCCAGCCCTGCCTCGTAGGGAGTGATCTCATCGCTCAGCTCATGACCGTACAGCGGCAGTTTCGCCTCGAAGCGGAGCGTATCCCGGGCGCCCAGGCCGCAGGGGCGGATCCCGGCCCCCTGGCCTGCGGCCAGCAGGGCGTTCCACAGGGCGACGGCATCTTCGGCCCGGCAGTAGAGTTCAAAGCCATCCTCCCCGGTGTAGCCCGTTCGGGAGAGGACCAGAGTCTCCACCCCGGCCACGACAACGCCGCTCTTTGCCCGGTAGAAGCCGATCTCCCCCAGGGCCAAGCCCTGCACCAGTGGCTGCAGGATCTCTTCCGCTTTCGGCCCCTGCAGGGCAATCTGCGCGACCTCAGCCGAGATATTCCGCAGGGTAAGGTCCTTCAGCCCGGAAGCCGCCAGCGCCTGGCTGACCCAGTCCCAGTCTTTCTGGATATTGCCCGCGTTGACCACCAGCCAGTAGCGGTCGTCCCCCAGCCGGTACACCAGGATGTCGTCCACCACGGTGCCGTTCTCCCGGCACATGAAGCTGTACTGCGCCTGGCCCACCTCCAACCTGGCCGCGTTGTTGGTGCTCACCAGCTGAATCAGGGCCAGCGCATCCGGGCCAGTCACCTCGAACTCCCCCATGTGGGAGACGTCAAAGAGGCCTGCTGCCTCCCGGACCGCCTTGTGCTCCTCCAGCACGCTGGTGTACTGGACGGGCATCTCCCAGCCGCCGAAGGGCACCATGCGGGCGCCCAACTCTTTGTGGATTGCGAAGAGCGGCGTCCGCTTCAAGGACTCCTCCACGCCCATCCACCTCCGAACTGCCTCCGAATTAGTCTGCTCCAGACTCTCCTGGAAAAATCAAGAAGGACAGGGGAGACACTGGACCCGTAGGCCCCGCTGTCTCCTCTGTCCTCGCAACCTGAGAGTTTCGCTCGGCGGCGTCGGCCGCGAACCTTCCCCTTGGGTGGCCCCTGCTCATGCAGGAGCACTCTCCAGAGTTCCGTCCAACCCCGGTCGCCTGTGCCTGAGAGATTCTGCCCGGTTCCAGCTCCCCGGGCGTTGCTCCTTCGGCGTCCGCCGGAACAGGTCCGGCGGAACTCTTCCAGGGTCATCATCCGTCTTGATGGACTTTACCTTCTAACTATTCCCCATTGCCTTTGGAATTCCTGCCGGCAGCTCATCATCGAAGCGGTAAATCCAGTAGCGCTCTTCGCTGCGCTGCTTCATCGCCTCTTCCCGCACCTTCGGATCCTTGGCCATCTGCGCCTCCAGGTCGGCCAGCGAAGCGGCGCTCTGGGAGCGGTGGGCCTGAATGGCAGCCATCTTAATGGAGAGCACATCGCTGCAGTCCAGAACTACATCAGGCTCGCCCAGCTCATCGACGTTCGACCCAAAGGCCCGCAGATAGAGCTTCGGCCGCTTGGCCGCCGGGATGGCTCTGAGTGTGCGCACCACCGCCGCCCCCAGGGCCATATGGTCCGGGTGGACGCTGTACTGGGGATGATAGGTGATCACCAGAGACGGCTGGATCTCCCGGATGATCGCCTCCAGCTGCCCGTCCAGAACCGCCGGATCGACAAACTCCACGGTCTTGTCCCGAATGCCCAGGAAGCGGAGGTCCTGAATGCCCAAGATGCGGCAGGCCTCCCGCAGCTCCCGCTCCCTCAGGGCCGGCATGCTCTCGCGGGTGGCGATGATGGGCATCCCCATGTTCCGGCCCATCTCCCCGCGAGTGGCGCAGACGTAAGTGACGGGCACCCCCGCCTGCGTGTAGCGTGCGATGGTACCGCCGGTGGCAAAGGACTCGTCATCCGGGTGGGGAAAGACGACCAGAACATGACGTTCCACAGTAGGTACCCTCCTTCGCCTAGAGCGGAAACGGCGTCCGGCTCAGTTCCAAAGCCACAGCCAGACGGCCGTGGTCGTCATGGCCGGCCAAAAGAAGCCGGCCCTCGCCGTCCACTTCCCAGTGGGTGAGGCCTTCGGCGTAGATCCAGCCGCCCTCCATCTGCAGGCCTGCCCGGTACGGCCCGGTTCCTGCCAGCACCGCCCGGTGGAAGCGGACCTGCGCATTGCGGACGTAGGCGCAGATCGCCATCTGCTTGACCCCGTTCTTGCCCTCTGCGGCGTAGGCGCCGTTGGTAGTCTCCAGGTGCAGATAGACCTCCTGGTCAACAAAGGCCGCCAGGGCGGCCTGGGTCTGCTCCAACTGGATGGGCTCCATTCTCAACCCCCCTGTTGGATTGTTTCCTAAAATATAGCACCCCGTTAATCCTCGGGCAAGCGCCGGGCGGCGTTGCCGGAGAGGAGGATCACATGGGGGCTCTGCTCTTCCGGATGCGGCACCACCCGCACCCTGCTTCCGTAAACCGCGCCCACCACGGCTTCGGTCACCACCTCGGCCGGGGTTCCTTCCACACAGATCCGGCCATCCTTAATCATCACCATCCGGTGGGCATACTGGGCAGCCAGGTTCAGGTCATGCAGCACCGCCATCACCGTCAGTCCCTCGCCGTTCAGCCGGCGAATCAGGTCCAGCAGGTCGATCTGGTGGGCGATGTCCAGGTGCGAGGTGGGCTCATCCAGAATCAGCAGCCGGGGCTCCTGGGCCAGAGCGCGGGCCAAGAGCACCCGCTGCCGCTCACCGCCGCTCAGGGCGGTAATCAGCCGGCTGCGCAGCCCATCGGTGCCGGTCATCGCCATGGCCTGTTCCACCACGCGCCGGTCCTCCGGCGTGGCGGCGCTGAACCGCCGCTGGTAGGGAATCCGGCCCATCATCACGACCTCTTCAACGGTAAAGTCAAAGTCCACCGCCGTCTCCTGGGAGAGCACCGCCATCACCTGGGCCACATCCCTCCGCCGCAGCTGGTTCAGGTCCTTCCCTTCCAGCAGAATGCGGCCGGCCGACGGCTTCAGAGTGCCGCTCACGGCCTTCACCAGCGTGGATTTGCCGGAGCCGTTGGGCCCCACCACCGCCACAAACTCACCGGGTGCAATGGTCATGGACAGGTTCTTCAGAACGGGGCGCGAGCCGTACCCGCATGTAATATCTTCAATCGAGACAAGCACGACACCACCCCCTCAGCGGTCCTGGGGGATCATACGCCGGCGGAGAAGCCACAAGAAGAACGGGCCGCCCACCACCGCCATTACCAGTCCCACCGGAATCTCCACAGCCGCCAGCAGGCTGCGGGCAAGGGCGTCCGCTGTAACCAGCACCACGCCCCCCACCAGGCCGGAGACCGGCAGAAGGTAGCGGTGGTCCGGTCCGATCAGGATGCGAACCAGGTGGGGCACAAGCATCCCCACAAAGCCGATGGTGCCGGAGAAGGCCACCGCACCTGCGGTAAGCAGCGTGCCGCCTAGCAGCACGATCTTCTTTACCCGCTCCACCTCAACGCCCAGGTGCTGGGCCTGCTCTTCGCCCATCAGCAGGGCGTTCAGTTCTTTACCGTAAAAGAGCAGGATGCCCGCGCCCACCCCCAGATAGGGCAGCAGCCAGGCCACCTTCGGCCAGTTGGCGCCGCTCAGGCCGCCCATCATCCAGAAGACGATGGCATCCCGACTGGCGGAATCGGTAAAGTAAACCACCAGCGAAATCAGCGAACTGCAGATGGAGCCCACTGCCACCCCGGACAGCAGCAGCGAGACAGTGGAAACCCGCGAGCCGTGGGCAGCCAGGCTGTAGACCACCAGCATGGTTAGGATGCCCCCGGCAAAGGCGCCGGCGGGCACAGCTCCCAGGAAAGTGACCGGGAGGCTGCCGAGGCCAGCAATGACCAGGGCGGCGCCGAGGCCGGACCCGGCGGAGACCCCCAGTATGTAGGGATCGGCCAGTGGGTTCTTAAAGAGCCCCTGGTAAGCGCATCCCGCCACCGCCAGGGCCATACCCACCAGCGCGCCCATAAGCACCCGGGGCAGACGAACGCTCAAGAGAATCGTCTCGTGGGCCTGGGGCCAGGTGCGGTCTACAGTAATCCCCGGTACCCGGGAGAGGATGATCCGCATCACCTCATCCGCCGGAATCTGTACCGAACCGATGCCAGCTGCGATTACCACGGCGAGGACGAGAGCCAGCAGTGCGATAATGCCGGCCCTCCGGCCCCTTGTCGACCTGGATAACTGTAAACCCCCGGCCTGGGCGCCGGGGGCTAGTTCCAAATGACGTTTGCGCAAGTGCTCCGCCATGGTCTCCCCCTTTCTTCCGAAGGTTGAGCTCCCAATAGGATCAGGCAGGTTTCCTGGCTTCGGATCGTCGCCCACTCCCCCTGCCTTCCCAGCGTACGCCAGTGGCCTGGACGAAGGGGGGCTACCCGTTACAGTGGCGGGACCGCGCCGGACTTGCACCGGCTTCCCTTTTACCTCCCGGCGTGGAACCGGGAGCACCTGATCCACCTTATTTGGTTTGCTTAAATACCAGTATAGGCGGCATTCCGTACCATGACAACCCTTGGATAATATGTGTCCCGAGATGACGGTGCATCGCTCTCCTCCCGAGATTCCGGGGCCTTATGTCAACAGCAGGCAGCCGTTACATAAGATGTAGCAGTTCGAGCATGCAGGAGGTGCACCATGCCCGAGGCAGTGCTGCCCGTCCTCGTGGGAGAAGATTCGGGTCAGGTCTTGGAGGACGTGGAGGTAGAGTTCCCGGAACCTGCCCTGGAGCTGGGCAAGATTGAGAAACACGTGGAGATCGACCGGTGCGAGGTGATCCCGGGCAAGGTAATCGTAATTGGCCGGGTCGTGAAAAACATTCCCTTCAAGACCCAGAGCTCCAATCACTGCCGCCGCCCCGAGGGACGGCGAACCCGGGTCATCTGCGGCGACCTGCGCCACTGCACGGCTTTCATCCCCTTCAAGCTCTTTATTGAGATCCCCGGCGCCGAAGAGGGCGACCGGTGTGAAGTGGTGGAAGCCTGTGTGCTGGGCGAAGTGGATACGCTGGTGGATGAAAACGGCGATGGCTGCTTCGAGCGGCTGGAGGAGACCATCGACATTCACGTGCGGGTCCGGGTAATCCGGGATACGGTGATGAACGTCTGCGCGGCCCGGAAGCCGATTCGGCGGAAGGTCCGCTTTCAGCCGGACCGGCACCACAAGCGGTGCTGCTGCCGGTAAATCCAGATTATGTAACCTCCCGCCCATAGGGCGAATAGGTTGAAGGTGGACGATGGGCTGAAGGAGGCTACGTACCGGTGGGACACAAGTACACCATTGAGGTTCCCGTGGTCGTCAACAGCAACACAGCCCAGGTGCTGGTGGTCACGGAAATCCCCCTAACACCTCCTGCATTCAAGATCGATGAGATCCACAAACTAATCGAGATAGATGACTGCGCAGCCACCTGTGACAAGGTGATCATCAACGGCAGGCTCATCAAGAACGTGACGTTCAAAACCGCGAAGGAGCGGGACTGCCACGGCGACCTGCACCGGGTCTGCGGCGACGTCCGCCACTGCACCGTAGAGATCCCCTTCCACCTCTTTGTCGAAGTGCCCGGCGCCAAAGACGGCGATAAGTGCGAAGTGGAAGACGCCATTGTAGCCGGTGAGTTTGACAAGCTAGTTGACAAGAACCACGACGGCACCTTCAACAAGCTGCTGGAGAAGGTAGTCATTAAGGTCCGGGCGAAGGCCGTTCGGCTCCGCCGCCTAAAGGTGGATGCCCACGACGTCACGCCGCACCGCCTGCACTGCGAAACCTTCTCGGAAGTGGTCACAGAACCGGGCCTGGACATTCCGGAAGAGGAAAAGGACTACTGAGGAGGGGCCCGTCCGGGGATTCCGGACGGGCTTCAGACTCTATAGACTTTCGAACAACAGGGTACTTTGAACGATGAGGGAGACCGACCTTTCGACTTCTTTCCAAGCCTCTGTCCCGTGGTCTACAATTCCCATGTAAGGAGGCGACGGTCCAACATGAGCAAAACCCGCGTAGAACGAGATCTACTAGGGGAGAAAGAAGTACCCGCCGAAGCTTACTATGGGGTGCAAACAGTTCGAGCCACCGAGAACTTCCGCATCACTGGACAGCGCATTCACCCGGCACTGGTCAAAGCACTGGCTCAGGTGAAGAAAGCGGCCGCCCTCGCCAACCACCAGCTTGGCTATCTGAACGACGATGTAACGAAGGCTATCGTGGCGGCAGCCGACGAGATTATTGCCGGCCGCCTGGCAGATCAGTTCGTCGTCGACCCGATTCAGGGTGGAGCTGGTACCTCTGCCAACATGAACATGAACGAGGTCATCGCCAACCGGGCAACAGAACTGCTGGGCGGCCAGAAGGGCACCTATCAGTATGTAACCCCGAATGACCACGTCAACTTTGCGCAGTCCACCAATGACGCGTTCCCCACTGCCGTCAAGTTGGCGGTGTTGAGCCGCGTCAGCAACCTGCTCGAGGCGCTCCATGCCCTGGAGGGCGCGCTGGAAGAGAAGGCTGAGGAACTGGACGATGTCATCAAGATGGGGCGGACCCACCTGCAGGACGCAGTGCCCATCCGCATGGGGCAGGAGTTTGCTGCTTATGCGTCCGCCGTTCGCCGCAACCGGCTGCGGGTGGAAGCGGCTGCCAGGGCCCTGGAAGAAGTCAACATGGGCGCCACCGCGGTCGGCACCGGCCTGAACGCGGACCCCAACTATCCGCCGCTGGTAGTCTCGCTGCTCTCTGAGATCAGCGGACGGAGACTCCGCCTGGCGCAGAACATGGTGGACGGCACCCAGAGCTGCGACAGCTTTGTCGCGGTCAGCGGTGCGGTGAAGGCATGTGCGGTGGCCCTCTGCAAGATCGCCAACGACATGCGCCTGATGGCCTCCGGTCCCCGCTGCGGCCTGAAGGAGATCAACCTGCCTGAAATGCAGCCGGGCTCCTCCATCATGCCGGGCAAGGTGAACCCCGTGATGGCCGAGGTTCTGAACCAGACCTGCTACTATGTGATGGGCCTGGATCTGACGGTGATGCTGGCGGCAGAGAACGGGCAGCTGGAACTGAACGTGATGGAGCCCGTCATGTCCCATGCGCTCTTCACCATGCTGGATTCCCTTACCAACGCTGTGAGGCTCTTCACGCACCGGCTGGTGAAGGGGATCACCGCCAACCGGGAGCGCTGCGCCGAGATGGTGAACCACAGCGTCGGCGTTGTCACCGCCCTGAACCCGGTGCTGGGGTACAAGAAGTGCTCCGAGGTGGCCCGGGAAGCCACGCTGACCGGCCGTCCGCTGCGGGAGGTCATCCTGGAGAAGGGTTACCTCACTGCGGAGCAGCTTGATGAACTCCTCTCTCCGAAGCGGCTGACGGAGCCGGGGGTTGCCCACACTTAAGGACGAGCTTTGAACTGAAAACCAAGCGGGACCTCTTGCGCAGAGGTCCCGCCTTTTATTTGGCTTTAGAGCCCTGGCCACTGGGAGATGGGCACGTCGCTCCGGACCAGGTGCACACCTGCCTCGGCAAACCGCTGGAAGGCCTGGTTGGCGGCCTCGGTGAAGTCCACCACCCCCGGCACCACCACCGGGCTGCAGCAATCCTCCAGGAGGTAGATCCGGCTCGCCAGAGACGGATCCCGCGCCTGGATCTCGGCCAGCAGGTCGGCCACGGTCCAGGCCACGCAGTGGCTCTTGGCCTGCCCGGCGACGATCAGGGCGTCGAAGGAGAGCAGCTTCTCCAGCAGGGGGGTGTTCCGGCAGGCGCCTATGTCGGCCCCCTCCGGCCCCTCCACCACCTCGGGCCCCAGGGCCGAGTAGTTTTCCGTAAGCGCGTTTTCGCCCTTGAGTTCAAAATCGGCCTGGCTGGAGCGGGCCACCGCGTGGTAGAAGACCGCCTCCTCCACCGCGGGAACCAGGGCGTGGCCGATGCCGCCCAGCATGGCGTGGTAGGGCCAGATGGTAAGGGCGAAACGGCCCTCCTGCTCCAGCCGCTCGACGTAGTGGAGAGCGTGCCGCTCCAGGAAAGCGGCGTCCAGGCCCAGGCTGCAGGCGATGGCCGGATTGACCCGCCAGGCGCCGCTTCTCACCTCGGCGGCGGTGATGGTGGTGTTGGGCAGGGGATGGGCGCCCTCGGGAACATCGAAGGCCGGTTGGCTCAGGGGCCCCTGGCCCCGGACCCAGAAGGGGGCGTGGAAGATCTGGATGGCCCTGTGGGTGTCAAGGGTCAGGGCGACTTGGGTAATGTGGGCCAGGTTCCGGTAGATGAAGGGCACCAGGCGGCGGTTGTCCTCCACGGCGCCGGGGACGAACAGCTCATAGCCGGGGATGCAGAAGGTGTTCTGCACGTCGATCAGGATCAGGCAAGTGCGGGGACTGTCGCAGGCGGCGGGCCAGATTCCCAGGCGGGCCGCGTCTTCACGGGCCTGTTTGGCTACCGCCTCGTAGTCCACCCGGTAGACTTCGCCCACCCGCTCTGCGGCGTAAAACGACGGCACTGGCAGGGTTCTTGCCTCCATGTTCCGCTCCTCCTTCCCCTGCGCCAGGCTGCTCTGCCGGGAGGGGACTTCGTTTTCTGCTTCTTACCATACCATAATGCGGTCCAGGTTGGACCCTTCAGGCTCCTCGCACGATCCAAAGCCGAATCCCGTCATAGGAGCCGGTGGCCAGCATCCGCTCATCCGGCGAGAAGGCCACCGCATGCGCCGGATACCGGTGACCCTGCAGCACCGCCACAGCCCGGCCCGTCCGCAAGTCCCAAAGCTTCACCTGCGCCCCGGCGGTCACCAGCAGGCCGCTCCGGCTGAGCGCCATGGCGCGCACCGGCCCCGGGCCAGCCTGCAGGGTGCAGCGCAGCCTGCCGCTGCTGTGATTCCACACCCGCACCAGCCCATCGCCGGTCCCCGCGAGCAGTTCATCCCCATCCGGTGAGAAAAGCAGCACGGGCACCACGGATGCGGGGCAGCCGAGCGTCTGTACCTTCTGCCCCGTACCGGTCAGCCAGATGTGCACCTGCCCACCGCCGCCGGATGCCAGCAGGGCGCCGTCTGGCGAGAAGACGGCGCTGCACTCGCCTGCGCTCCCCACCGCCACCTTCCGCACCAGGCTGCCGTCGCTCAGCCGCCAAAGCTGGCAGCTGCCGTCCTCCGAGGCCGTGGCCAGCACCTGGCCGGCGGGGCTGAAGACCACGCCCGTCACCGGGCCGCCCGCCCGCAGGGTGAGGAGCGGCCGCCCATCGGCCAGCCGCCAGAGCTGTACGCTCCCGTCGGCATGGCCCGATGCCAGCACCTCGCCCCGGGGCGCAAAGGCCAGGGGACCCGGCGCCTCCCGCAGCAGCCGTCCTTCCCAGCGCCCGTCCGTCACGCACCAGAGGCCGACCTCCCGCTGCCCGCTGGATACAGCCAGGCTTCTGCCGTCTGGCGAGAAGGCAGCCCCTGTCACCTGGTACAGCCGTTCCGCCGGCCCCGGCACTGGAATCAGTGCCGGGGCATTCTGTGCGCTGATCACTTCACCGCCTGTCCACACCGGCAGGCGCCTGCCAGCCCCCTGGGCGGTCCCCAGGCCGCCGGCTTCCCGGTCTTCTCGTTGGGTCTCCCCGATCAGCTCGTCCAGTTCGTGGGCACCGTCCTGAAAGTAGTATGGATCCAGCCGGGGATAGAGCACCGAGAGCCGCTCCATCACCTCCCGGGCGCTCTGGGGCCTGTCCGCGGGGTCGAGCGCCACCAGGTCCGCCACCAGTTCCACCAGCCCCGGCGAGATGGCTGGCACCAGCGAGTGGAGCGGCGGAAAGTCGAAGGGCGCTTCGGCCTGGGGGTTCCGCCCGGAGAGCAGATGGTGGAGGCTGGCCCCCAGGGCGTAAAGATCGCTGCGAACCTCCGGCTGACCCCGGTACTGTTCCGGCGGCGCGTAGCCGATGGTGCCGATGGTCGTGCCCTGCTCAGTGCTGAGCGCCTTGGCGATGCCGAAGTCCACCACCTTCACCCGGCCGCCTTTCAGCACGATCAGGTTGGCAGGCTTCAGGTCGCGGTGGAGCACCGGCGGGTCGTGCCGGTGGAGGTAATCCAGCACATCGCAGATCTGCATCGCCCAGCGCACCACCTCACGCTCGGGCAGCGGCACACCGTAGCGGGCCAGGTGCCGCTCCAGCAGCCGGCCGGTGTCTACCCCCGCCACAAACTCCATCACCAGGTAGTAGCAGCCGTATTCCACGAACCGATCGTAGATCTGCGGAATGCCCGCGTGGCTGAGCCGGCTCAATATCTCAGCCTCCGGCTCCAGCCGCCGCACCGCCGCGGCCTGCTCCTCCGGAGTGCGCCCGCCCCACTGCATCATCTTCATGGCGCAGAGGCGGTCGCCCAGGGCCCGGTCCTTCACCAGGTAGACCGCACCCATGCCGCCCTGGCCCAGGGTCCGGACCACCACATATCTGCCGTGCACCAGGGCGCCCGCCGGCAGCCCCTCTCTACGGGACCAAAACATTACTGCATCCTCCCAAATCCATAATTGACAAGTAATGGCTCTACCATATAATCATGTCTAGACTGACTCTTCACTCGAAGGACGGGAAGCCATGAACGGGCACCCCCAGCGGGGCGGCATCACCTTGGAAATGGCCATCGTTCTCCCCGTCCTGCTCGCGCTCATCTTCGGCGGCGCTGCCGTCGCTTACGGGGCCCTGGCCAAAGCCTCGCTGCAGATGGCCACCATGCGGGCCGCCCGTGAACTGGCGGCAGACGAAGCAGCCAAGCGCATGAAGGACGGCCAGGTCTACTGGTATCGCGAGTTCACTGAAACCTACGGACTCCCCCGCGCGAAAGTTCGGATGATCATCGGAGACGCCGGCGGCATCATCGTCGCCGGCGCCTGCTACCGCGTGCCGCTGCCCCTCCCCCAGGGGCTCCAGCAGGAGCCGAGGCGGCTTCACTGGGCGGCGGAGTTCCTCCAGGAGCAGCTGGAGAAAGAGTTCACCGATCCGCAGACCGCCAGCCAAATCGCCCAGGACCTGAATGACTTTGGATACGCACTGGACAGCGCAGTGCGGGATGCGCTGACGCTCCGCGACCAGGCCGCCGTGCTGTTGGAGCAGATCAATGGGTTTCGTCCCAAGACCATTCTGGTGCGCGACGAATTCGTTCCCATTCAAAATGCGGAGATGGGCGAGTTCGACGAACTGCTGGGAACGCTCTGCGGCGGACGGGGCATTACGGTAACGGCTAAATCTGCCTTTTGGTCGGAGGACTCCGTAAAGACCTATGACCCGATTCCACCGCTGGAGGTGGTGAAGCTGGAACCCAACCCCGTGAACCTCCATGGCGCCGGCCCACCGGGACCCAAGGCGACCATCGTTGTGAAGGCCACAGAGCCCACTACCTGCGACATCGAGGTTGAGTACAAATCCGGCCCCTCCAAGGCGGAGGGGCTCCAGAAGCGAGCTGCCACCCGCGAGGTGGGCGGCGCCCACCTGGCCGAGTGGCAGTGGCACGTAGGCACTAATACCAGTGAGGGAACCTGGCCTGTCAAGGTCTGGTGCGACAACGGCCAGTCGGTAACCACCTACCTCACGGTGGAGCGCCAGCCGAAATAGAGGCCGGGCACCCCATAAGTCGAAAGGAGGCTGCGTGCTTGCACCTTTCCTGGCGCTCCCAGCGGGGCGCAGTCAGCTTGGAAGCCGCCATCGTGCTTCCGATTCTGTTCCTACTGCTTTTTGGTGGACTGCTGATCGGCCTCACTCTGTTTTACAAGGCTGCCCTCACCTATCAGGTTTTTGTGGCGACCGAAGACGACGCGATCCGTCCACTTGCGGTGGGTCTTTACCAGGACTTCGCTGACACAGTCTCTGCGCCGCCACCCCCGGGCCTGTCAGCTGCCCGCTACAAAGGCTTCAGCTGGCGCTGGCCCTCCCTGAACTCCAGCTTCTCGGTGAGCGCCGCCTGCTACAGCCTGCCTCTGGGCATGCCCAAGGCAACGCCGCTCCCCAATCCGGTGGGTGGCGGAGCAGCGCTTCCGAAACCGGCACCCCAGGGGGTTGTGCAGCAACTCACCCATTACACCCTGGCATTGGAGGAGGTGCTGGAACAGGCCCAGCAGGTGGGCAGCGATGTAGAGGACCTCCTGAACTACGCCGACTTGGGCCGGCAGATTCTGAGCCAGGCGACTTCCGATCGTGCGAATGCCCGCTGGGGAGCAGTGCGACTGGGGGGCGGCTGGGTGATGGAGGAAGGGATGGAGCTTCTCTGCGAGCAGGACGGCCCCTGGGTGATTTCAGCAAGGGCGGTGGCTCTGGGTGAAAAGACCAAGGGCATCCGCTAGGCGGCAGATCAGCCGATCCCTCCGCAGCCAACAGGGCACAGCCATGCTCAAGACGGTAATCGTCCTCCCGGTGCTGCTGTTCCTCTTCCTGGGTGTCTACGAGGTGGGGCTCCTCATGTACTACCGGGTCCAGGTCCGCTCCGCAGCCACAGCAGCAGCTCTGGCTGCGGTGGGCACCCAGAAGCACATTCCCGTCCCCATTCCCACACAGTTTGTCGAAGTGCCGCCCATCATCGTGCCCGTCAACGGCTACATCGTAAACACACTCCACCTACCCAACGTTGACGCCACATTTGGATCCATCGGCCGCTCGATTGTGGGAATGGAGACAGCTGAGGTCCGCGGCGAAGCAGCCGACGCTGCGCGGCTGACCAACCCTGCGATCCGGCTGAAGCGGAAGGTGCTGCCCACGCACTGGGTTCCCTTCCCCTTCAAGTACGTAGAGATCACTGCGGAGGTAGACCCGCCCAAGGGCGTTTTCACCCAACTGGTGGGCAGCAAAACCATCAGCCACTCGGCCTGCGCCATCGCCTGGGTCCGCCCGGACTATTGGGCGCACCAGTGGTGGGACGAGAAGACCCTGGAGGTCGTGGCATCCTTCTTCGAACCCGACGGCTCCCTCCCCACTTCTTCCGCCAACCAGTCAGCGGACGCTTCCAAAGGGCCTCCCGCCGGTTCCGGACGCCGAACAGCCTCCGCCGCAACCACCACCAAGACCACGTCTTCTGCCGCCGGCAAGGCCACCGGCTCCGGCGTCTTGGCGGACGAGCCGCTCCGGTTCTACCGCCTCACCCACTGCGGCGTGGACAGCCTCTTGGAAATCGTCGAAGTCGTGGCTGAAGCCCACTTCACCGCCACTGGGCAATCACCTGACAAGGAAAAAATGATGGAGATTGCCAGCCTCCCGGCACTCACAAAGGGCGGCGAAGTGGAGCAGCAGCTGGCCAAATCCGGCGGAAAGTACACCCCGGATCTCCCTGTGAAGGGCCGCGACCATCTGGCTCAGTGCATCGATGCCGCCGGCGACTGCCTCGAGCCGCCTCCTTCCCAGTACCGGTGTCCCGGATCAGACGTAGTGATAGATCTGCCCGAACCGGTCGTCGTTTCCGCGGACGACCTGCGAAAGCGTCCGGCCATGACAGAAGAAGAGTTTATCCGACAGAACTGTCCGCCCCCAACACTGTCGGGCGAGCCATCCTCATGACCCTCTGAAGGGAGGTACAGGGACGTGCAGCAGGTCAACCGAACCTGGCTGATCGCAATTCTGGGGGCGGTCAGCACAGCCCTCACTGTGCTCCTCTACTTTGCCCTGCAGCCCGCCCGGGTAGGGGTGGTAGCGGCAGCCCGAGACTTGGAACCCTTCTCGCCAATCCGGCCCCAGGACCTAAAAGTGATTACGGTCGAGAAGGCCACCGCCACCCAACTCTTCCCCAACGCCTACCAGGACGTCCGCGACCTGCAGGGCCTCATGACCCTCCGCCACCTGAAGGCGGGCGAAGTCCTCGAAAGCAGCGATCCTGCCATCACCCGTCAGGAGCAGCTCTCCCGGGTAGTGGGTGCGCAGGATCTGCCCATCTCCTACATGATCCCTGAAGATCACCGGGCAGTACCCGTCTCAGTGCGGCTCCCCAGCGCCGTCCCCGGCGACTTCGTGGAGTTCTACCGGTCGGGCAGCACCGGGCCGATCCTGAGGCGCCCGGCCCAGGTGGTAACCAACCAGGGCGGCAGCCTGCTTGTGCTGGTGCGGCTGGAGGATGTGGAGCGTCTCCTGGCCGCCCAGAATTACGGCGACCTTTACGCCATTCTCACCGCCTTCCCCACCCGAGAGGAGGACGCGGCTTGGTCTGGCTAGTCCTCTTGATCCCCGTCAACATCGCCCTGGCGCTGGTTCTCTTCCTTCCCCGGGCGCCCGCCCCGCAGCTGCCCTGGGATGAGGCGCCCCATTCTCCGGCTCCTTCCTGGAAGACCCGCCTGCAGCAGAGCCACAGCGAACTGGTGGACGCAGCAGGCATCCCTCTGTCGCCCACAACCTTCCTCGCGATTCGCGCTGGCATCGCTGTCGGAGGCGGTGCCTTCATGGGCCTCCTGCTGGGTCCGGTCTCTGCCCTCCTGGGGGCCGCCGCCGGCTGGCTCCTGGTGGGGGAATGGGCCCGAGCCCGGAAGGAGGCCCGGCTGCTCAGATGCGCCGAGCAGTTCCGGGAGGTCCTCCAGTCCATCGTCAGCTCGCTGCGGGCCGGACGCTCCATGCCCCAGGCCCTGCAGCAGGCCTACCGGGATCTGCACCAGATTCCGGGCCGGGAGGGAGATCTGATGTCGCAGGTGCTGGAGCAGGCCCTCTCCGAGCTGAGCCTCGGCGCTCCGCTGGACAGCGTCCTCCAGAGCATGGCCCGGCGAGTGCCGCTGGAGGAGATTCGCCTGTTTGCCGACGCTGTAATCATCTCCCGGGTGCGGGGCGGCAACCTGGTCCAAGTGCTCCTTACGCTGATCCGGCTTAACATGGAGCGGTTCCAGGTGCGCCAGGAAGTGCGGATCCAGACCGCCCAAAAGCGCCTGGAAGGGAGCATGGTTTCGGCGATGCCCTTGGCGATGCTTCTGCTGCTCACCCTTATGGCGCCGGACTATATGGCACCCCTGACCCGCACCGCCGGGGGACAGGCCCTGGTGGGACTCGG
>ENA-OWPA01000911-OWPA01000911.1-bioreactor-metagenome-genome-assembly--contig:-NODE-911-length-26764-cov-4.430135_pt1 | contig 26764 bp, 28 predicted proteins | sample MGYA00238139_ERZ651803 | MGnify/ENA primary metagenome ERZ651803 (study PRJEB26909, sample SAMN07631231) | bioreactor metagenome | isolation source: Switchgrass digestor | place: USA: Dartmouth... | reverse complement strand
TGGCTAGCGGGCTCGTGCTGCCTCGCCCGCAGCGGACTCTCACCGCCAAGTCAGCGCCCATGCCGGGCGCACAAAACGAGGCCGCGACACCCGTCGCGGCCCTGATATCCAACATGAACCCTGCTGGCGGTTAGCCAAGCAGTTCTTTCACAATCTGGCTGACCAACTTCCCGTCGGCGCGGCCCTTGGTGCGTGCCATCATGGGACCCATCACCTTGCCCATGTCCCGCGGGCCTGCTGCCCCAACTTCAGCGATGACCTGACGGGCCAGATTGCGAATCTCGTCCTCGGTCATCTGTTCCGGCAGATAGCCGCGCAGAACTTCAAGCTCAGCCTGGGCCTTGGCAACCAGGTCGGACCGGCCGCCTTTCTGGAACTCGGCGATGGAGTCGCCCAGCTGCTTCACCTGCTTGGTGATGACCCCAATGATCTCCTCTTCGGTGAGCGGCGCCTGCTTTTCGATCTCGGCATTCTTGAGCATGGCCCGCAGATACCGGATCGTTTCCAGGCGTGCTTTACCAGCCGGCCCCGCCTTCATGGCAGCCTTCATATCTTCTGTAAGGCGTTGGCTAAGACCCATGGGTCATACTCCTTCGCTTCAGTCGCGCCACTTCCGCTTGCGAGCGGCCTCGCTCTTCTTCTTGCGCTTCACGCTGGGCTTCTCGTAGTGCTCGCGCTTGCGAACCTCTGCGAGTACACCCGCCTTCTGAATCTGGCGCTTAAAACGGCGAAGAGCGCTTTCCAGCGACTCGTTCTTGCCGATTTTAACTTCGGACATCCCGGACTTCCCTCCCCTCCGAGAAAACATCGGGGAAAAAAACACGCCTTGAGATTATACCGCATGCACTGGTTTATGTCAAACCTATGCCAGGGGTCCGAGCTTCCGACCGCCAATTACGTGGAAATGCAAATGGAAAACGGCCTGGCCCGAATCCTTGCCGGCGTTGGTGATGACCCGGTAGCCGGATTCTGCCACGCCTTTTTCCTGCGCTACCCGCTGAATGGCGGCGAACAGGGCGCCCAATAATGCGGAATCGCCAGCGTGCAGGTCGTTGACAGATGCAAGATGCTTTCTCGGGATCACGAGCACATGAACGGGGGCTACGGGCTGGATGTCCTCAAAGGCAACCACCTGATCGTCCTCGTAGACCTTCGTGGCAGGTATTTCACCCGCAGCAATCTTGCAGAAGATGCAGTCTGTCGACACAGGAAATCACTCCAACCATGGTGTAGGGCGCTCAGGGGGTTACCCAATTATTATAGGAAATCTCAGTGGGATTATTCTACAACCCCGCCAAATCTCCTGCGGAAACTGCCCTCACGCACCATGAAACTATTCGGAGGAGGATCCTGACTCTCCTGCCAGCCTGTTGAAAAGTTCCAGGTCTTACACGACGGACGTAGCGTTCCGGTTCTTGTCCGCATGCCGCTCCAGCGCAAGGGCGATCAGCCGGTCGCAGAGTTCACTGTACGAAATGCCCGAGGCTGCCCACAGCTTTGGGTACATGGAGATGCGGGTAAAGCCGGGGATTGTGTTCAGTTCGTTGATAAAAATCCGGTTCGTATTCCGCTCCACGAAGAAGTCACAGCGGGCCATGCCGGCACCGTCGATGGCCTTGAACGCAACCACCGCCTGCCGGCGAATCTCAGCGGTCACCTCCGGCGGCAGGTCAGCAGGAATCAGCGTGTACGAGCGGTCATCATAGTACTTGTCCTGGTAGTCGTAGAACTCGTGGCCCGGCACCACCTCGCCCGGGAGCGATGCCGCCGGATCGTCGTTGCCCAGCACCGCCACCTCGATTTCCCGGGCATCAATGCCGACCTCTACGATCAGCCGCCGGTCAAAGCGGGCCGCCTCTGCAAAGCCTGCAGCCAGCTCCTCGCGGCTGCGCGCCTTGGAAATGCCTACAGAGGAGCCCAGGTTGGCCGGTTTGACAAAAAGCGGATACCGGCCGAAACGCTGTTCTGCGTCATCCAGCACGGCTTCGGGATTCTGTTCCCAATCGCGGCGAAGGTAGATGTGGTAGGGCGCCACGGTAAGCCCCGCCTGCTGAAACAGCATCTTGGAGACGCCCTTATCCATGCCGGCGGCGGAGGCCAGCACTCCGCATCCCACATAGGGAACGTTGGCCATCTCCAGCAGGCCCTGAATGGTGCCGTCCTCGCCGTAAGTGCCGTGCAGGACCGGGAAAAAGACCGCGGAGCCGGGTGCGGCGCTCAGCACGCTGGGGCCGTCTGCTGCGACCAGTTCCGGGCGGGTGGGATCGCTCAGCAGCGCCACAGGGGTGCCCCCGGCCGCCTCGATCCCTTCGGTCAGCGCCCGCTGGGCATCCCGGCAGAGCAGCCACCGGCCTTCCTTGGTAATGCCGATGGGCACCACATCGTACTTGGTCTTGTCCAGGGCATCCAGCACATTCTTGGCCGACATCAAAGAGACTTCATGCTCCCCGGACCGGCCACCAAAAATCAGGTACACCCGCGTTTTCTCCGCCATGGGCCCACGCCTCCCCGAATTCAGCCTCACAAAAGAGGTCCAATCCATTGTGCAGCGCCGGGCCGCCCTTTGGGCGGCAAAGGCGCCCCTGCAATCTCACCAAGACAGGCTTCCTCTTCTTCCACTGCCGTAATTCGCACCGGCACCAGGGAGTTCTTCAGCGCCTCGTCCCCCGGAAACCGCACGCGCACATAGTTGTCAGTATACCCTTCCAGCCATCCGGGCTCTGCATCTGTCTCCTCTTCTGCCAGTACATATAGAACCTGACCCAGGTGGCGCCGCGCAAAACTGAGGGCCAGTTCCCGCCCCAGCGCCATCATCTCGTGGCTGCGCCGCTCCTTCACCTTCTTGGGCACCTGGTCCGGCATGGCAGCAGCCGGTGTTCCCTTCCGGGGCGAAAACGGGAAGACGTGCAGGCGATGGAAGCCCATCTCCCGCACAAAGGCCATGGATTCCTGATGTTCTTCTTCCGTCTCGCCAGGGAAACCGACAATCACATCAGTGGTGAGGCCCAGGTCCGGAATGCGGCGGCGGAGTTCGGCCACCACCTGCCGGTACTCTTCTGCTGTGTAGGCCCGCCGCATGCGCCTCAGGACAGACTCCGAACCGCTCTGGAGGCTCAGGTGCAGGTGCCGGCAGACCTTCGGATTCTCCTCCAAGAGCATCATCAAGTGCGGCGTCACATGACGGGGCTCCAGGCTGGAGAGCCGGATCCGGTCCAGCCCGTCGATGCGGGTCAGTTCCTCCACCAGCTGCGCCAGGTCAGGCCCGCCGGGCTGGTCCTTTCCGTAACTGCCTAGGTGAATGCCGGTCAGCACCACTTCGCGAAAGCCCTGGGCAGCCAGCCGTTCCACCTGCTCCACCACAGATGCAACCTTGCGGCTCCGGGGCTTCCCCCGGGCATAAGGAATAATGCAGTAGCTGCAGAAAACGTTGCAGCCCTCCTGGATCTTTACCACCGCCCGGGTCTGCCCCAAGAAGGTATCGACGGGCAAATCCTCGAATTCTCGAGCCTGCCAGATGTTGTTCACCGCCCGAATGGGCGCGGGTGCGCTGGCAGCCTCCTCACACAGTTGGACTACCCGGTCCCGGTCCTGGTTCCCGATGATCAGAGAGACGCCGGGTATGGAGGCCACCGCGTCCGGATCGGTCTGCGTGTAGCAGCCGGCCACGGCCACGACGCTGAGGGGCGCTCGCCGCACGGCGCTGCGGATCAGCTGGCGGCTCTTGGCGGCACCCCGCCCGGTCACAGCACAAGTGTTTATAATGTAAATATCTGCAGCGTCCTGGAAATCGACCACCTGGTAGCCGGCCTGGCGAAACAGCCGCATCATCGCCTCTGAGTCATACTGGTTCACTTTGCAGCCAAGCGTGGCGAAGGCTACACGCTTGGGTTCGGACATATCCGCTTCCCCTCTCTCTGCTTCTCAGTTGGCTATTCGCCGCCTCTACATGTTAAGCACTCCCCCGGCTCTGTTCAAGAGGCGCTGCCTCAACCAGGCGGTTCCGCACGGCCACCGCCACCGCCTCTGTCCGGGTGCTGACGCCCAGTTTGCTGAAGATGGAACTCAGATGAAACTTGACTGTGGAGCGGCTGACCAGAAGCCGCTGGGCGATTTCAGGATTGCTGAGCCCCGCTGCCAGAAGCGACAGCACCTCGCGCTCACGCACTGTGAGATCGCACCCCGGCCTCGGCCCCTGGGTTACCACCCGAATCAGCGCTTCGGTGGCTTCCCTGCCCAAAACCGAATGGCCGGCAGCCGCTTCCCGCAGCGCCCTGACCAGCTCCAGCGGTGTCGTATCCTTCAGGAGATACCCAGTAGCGCCCGCTGCCAGTGCGGCCCTAATCGAATCAGAGTCGCTGACGCTGGTAAGGATCATCACTTTGGTCTCCGGATAGAGGCTGCGAATCGTGCGGGTTACCTCGGCCCCGCCCATCCCTGGCATCATCAGATCCATCAGGACCACGTCAGGCCGGACATGGCCGCAGAGTCGAATGGCCTCTTCGCCGCTCCCTGCTTCGCCGACCAGCTCCAAATCCCGAAATGTCTGCAACAATGCTGCGAGGCCGCTGCGGACCACCGCATGGTCATCTACGATTATCACCCGAATTCGTTCCTGCTGACCCACGATGCCATCTCCCTCCTTCCTGTTCCAGGCCCCCGGGATGAGCCTCCGGGGAGACGCGGCAGCCCCCACGCTGGCTGATGACCGACGCACTACCTAGACGTTCAGTGACTTTCCCAACATCCGAATGCTTTTGGCAAATGCTCCATTTATCTCAGTACTCGCTTTAAGAGCGCAAACCCTAGCATCCATAAGACGGCTGCTTTCGCCCAGGCGTTCATATTATTGTAGCGCAATAACTGGGATCTCCCACACATGCTGGCCATCCCCCACCCAAAATGATGCATAGATGCAGGGCGGCAGGCCGCATCTCCTCCTTCCGGCGTAGAGCGACCTAGCCATGTGGCCAGGTGCGGTATCGACCCGTAAGCCAGCTGAAGACTGTCCGCTTGTCGGAGGTAGCAACGAACGTTTTTGGATAAGCTATTTGCATCCGATTTAGGATGGCGGACACCTATACCCAAGGGCCGCCGTCCAGCAGCCTTCGACAGCCGTCGAGGACGGGCTGGGCAACCCCTGATCGTTGGAGAAGGAGGGATCGAAGACTCTCGTCTAGCTGCGTCCCCATGATCACAACGGAAAAATACAAAGGGGGTCCACAGAGATGAAACGCAAGTGGTCTATTCTGGTTGCCGGCGCCCTTGCGATGAGCCTGATGCTCTCCGCCTGCGGTGGAAACCAGCAGAACCCGGCGCCCAATAACGGTGGGCAGGCTGCCGACGGAACCCCCGTCGATGGCGGTACGCTCACCTGGTCCACGAGCTCCGATATCGTCACGATGAACTACTTCTTCATCAACGACACCGCCTCGCAGGACGTAGCGAACCTGATCTTCGCCTACCTCTACAACGTCGACCCAGAGGGTAAGCTCGTGGCCGACGAAGCGGCCATCGCAGCAGAGCTGCCCGAGATCTCAGAAGACGGCAAGACCTACACCATCAAGCTGAAGGACACCCCCAAGTGGTCCGACGGCAAGCCTCTGACCGCAGATGACGTGGTCTTCACCTACGAAACCTTCTCGAACCTGGACGTCGGTTCGCCGGCCTACGCCAACTTCGAGAAGATCGAGTCGGTCAAGAAGATCGACGACCGCACCGTCCAGATCAACCTGAAGACCGTTTTCGCTCCCTTTGAGACCTCCGCACTCTACATCCAGATCATGCCGAAGCACGCCTTCGAGGGCCTGGATCCCAAGGACTACGTGAAGGCTGAGTTCGGCACCGATCCCAAGAAGACGCCCACCAGCGGCCCGTATCTGTGGACCGAGTGGAAGCAGAAGCAGAGCCACACCTTCACCAGGTGGGACGAGTGGTGGGGCGAAAAGAAGCCGCACATCCAGACCATCGTCTACAAGATCTACGCTGACCAGAACACCGAAGTGCAGGCTCTGGTCAAGGGCGAGGTAGACCTGGTCTCCCAGATCCCCGTGGCCTCCCTGGCCGCCGTCGAAGGCAAGAAGGGCGTCAAGCTGATCGAGGGTCCGGGCCCTGTGTACGACTACCTGGGCTTCAACTTTAGCCCCGACAACTGGCCCGACGGCTTCGTTCCCTTCGAGGGCATCAAGACCCGCCAGGCCATCGCTCACGCCCTCAACCGGCAGGGCATGGTGGACAGCGTCCTGAAGGGCCACGGCACCCTGCTGAACGGCCCGTTCCTCCCGGGCAGCTGGGCTGACGCCGGCACCGCCGTCAATTACGAGTACAACCCCGAGAAGGCCAAGCAGCTCTTGGCTGAAGACGGCTGGGTGATGGGCAGCGACGGCATCCTGGAGAAGGACGGCCACAAGTTCGAGTTCACCCTGCAGTTCAACACCGGCAACAAGCGGCGTGAAGCCGTGGGCGCCGTCATCCAGGCCAACCTGGCCGAGGTCGGCATCAAGGTCAACCTGGAGCCGCTGGACTTCTCCAGCTGGATCGAGAACCACATCAACCCCGGTAAGTACCAGGCGGTTCTGCTGGGCTGGTCCCTGAGCATCGACCCCGACGCCGAGTCGATCTTCAGCTCCAACTTCTTCCCGCCCGCCGGTCAGAACTCCGGCTGGTACAAGAACGAGGAGATCGACGAGCTGTGGGTGAAGGGCTACAGCACGACCGATCTGAAGGAGCGGCAGGCCGTCTACGCCGAGCTGGCGCAGAAGATCTCCACGGATCTGCCCTACATCTTCCTCTACCAGCAGAACATCATCACCGGCATGCGTGAGCGGGTCAAGTTCGCTGACGAGGATAAGCCCGTCCTGAGCCTGCCGTACGGTGAGAGCCGGCATATGTACTACTGGTGGCTGGCCGAGTAACGAAACGTTCACCGCGCCGGACGAAAAGGGAAGGGGCTGCGGCCCCTTCCCTCGTTATCCGGCACCGTGTTCAGATGCATTCGGGAAAGGAGACGTCGGCGTGACCGAATATCTAATTCGACGTATTCTCCAGTCAGTACTCGTGATGTTCTTGGTATCGATTGTCACCTTTGGGCTGATTCACGCCGCCCCGGGCGGGCCGGTTCAGATCTTCCTCGCCCCGGGTCAGTCTCCTGAGGCTATTGAAGTACAAAAGAAGAACCTCGGCCTCGACAGGCCCATCCACATCCAGTACATCGATTGGCTGACGGACATGCTGAAGGGCGACTTCGGCCGGACTTTCAAGGCGAATCAGGATGTGGCAGGGCTGATCTGGCCTACACTGAAAAACACAATCATCCTCATGGCGACTTCCTGGGTCATCGCACTGCTAATCGCCATTCCATGGGGTATTCACAACAGTACACGACAATATGGCATATCCGATAATATTGCGTCCATAATCGGCTACGCTGGCATGGCCATGCCGGCCTTCTGGTTCGGCATGATCCTGCAGATTACGTTCGCACTCAAACTAGACCTATTCCCCTTGTCGGATATGTACGACTACGGGCAGGAAGGCAACATCGCGAACCTGATTCAACACATGGTTCTGCCCGTAACGGTGCTGGTCCTCATCAACCTGGCCAGCTACCTCAAGTTCTCCCGCTCCAGCATGCTGGAAGTGCTGGGTCAGGACTACGTCCGCACGGCACGGGCCAAGGGCGTTCCGGAGAAGAGCGTCATCTACAAGCACGCGCTGCGCAACGCGCTGATCCCGATCATCACAGTGATTGGCCTCGACCTGCCGATCATCGTGGCAGGCGCAGCCCTTACGGAGACGGTATTCAACTGGCCAGGCATGGGCCGGCTGTTTGTGGAAATGGCATTTGCCCGTGAGTATTCGGTGCTGATGGCCATCACGATGATCACCACCGTCGTGGTAATTCTGGGCAATCTGCTCGCCGATATTCTCTACGCTCTGGTGGATCCCCGGGTCCGCCTGGGTGCCCGGGGAGGTGACGCCTCGTGACGGATGCAGAAAAGAAGATGGTCGAAGCCGAGGCGCCATATTCGCTGCTGGCCGAAGAGTTCTCCAGCAAGCCAGAAACGCTGTGGCAGCAGGGCTGGAAACGCTTCCGGAACAACCCGCTGGCCATGGGCGGCCTGATCGTTCTGATCACGTTCATCCTGATTGCCATCTTCGCCAAGAAACTCGCCCCCTATGATCCGGCCGCGGTAGATCTGCTCAACGTTGACGCTCCCCCCAGCAGGGAGCACTGGCTGGGCACGGATCTGATCGGCCGTGACGTGCTGAGCCGCCTGATCTGGGGCAGCCGGGTATCGCTGTTGGTGGGCTTCACTGTGGCCCTGGGTTCCGTGCTGGTGGGCACCATCATCGGGGCCATCGCCGGCTACTTCGGCGGCATCATCGATACGATCCTGATGCGCTTGATTGACGTGATGCTGTCGTTCCCGTCCCTGTTCCTGAACATCCTGGTGCTGTCGATCTTTGGCAGCAACTTCGTCTGGTTGATTGCCATCCTGGTTGCCACTGGCTGGATGGGAGTTGCCCGCCTGGTGCGGGGTTCCTTCCTCCAGCTGCGGGAAATGCAGTATGTAGAGGCCGCCAAGGCGATAGGCGTCTCGCACTGGGAGATCATGTTCAACCATCTCCTGCGAAACGCCACGGCCCCCATCATCGTGCAGGCCACCCTGGGGGTTGGCGGCGCGATCCTGTCGGAGTCGGGGCTCTCCTTCCTGGGCCTGGGCGTTCAGCCGCCGAAGACCAGCTGGGGGCAGATGCTGGACGGTGCGCGGGAGTACATGCTCACCAATCCGATGCTCGCAGTCTACCCCGGTCTCTGCATCTTCCTGACCGTGCTGGCCGTCAACTTCATCGGCGATGGCATCCGGGACGCCTTTGACCCGCGGCAGAAAACCCGTATTCCGAAGGGGAGGATTGCAGCATGGCGCGCCCGCTACTCGAAGTCAAGGGCCTGACCACAGGCTTCTTTACAAAGAACGGACTCTTGATCGCAGTCGACGACGTCTCCTTCACCATTAACGAAGCGGAGACGGTCTGCGTCGTGGGCGAGTCCGGCAGCGGCAAGAGCGTAACCTCCCTCTCCATTATGCGGCTGGTGGACTACGAGAACGGCGCCGTACTCGACGGCGAGATGCTCTTTAACGGCAAGGACCTGGCGAAGGCCAGCCAGGAGGAAATGCGGGAGATCCGCGGCAGCCAGATCAGCATGATCTTCCAGGAGCCCATGACGGCGCTCAACCCCGTCTTCACCGTCGGCCAGCAGATTGCTGAGGCGGTGATGCTCCACGAGAAGAAGACCAAGGAAGAGGCGTGGGCCCGGGCTGTGGAGATGCTCAAGCTGGTAGGTATTCCTGAACCAGAAACCCGGGCACAGCAGTACCCCCACGAGTTCTCCGGCGGCATGCGGCAGCGGGCGATGATCGCCATTGCGCTGGCCTGCAACCCCCGCCTGATCATTGCGGACGAACCCACTACCGCCCTGGATGTGACCATTCAGGCGCAGATTCTGGACCTGCTCCGAAAGCTGAAGCAGGAGTTCAACATGTCCATCCTCCTGATTACCCACGACATGGGCGTAGCGGCGGAAATGGCCGACCGCATCGTCGTCATGTACGCCGGGAAGGTTGTGGAGGAAGGAACCGTATACCAGATCTTTGACCAGCCGCATCACCCCTACACCGCCGGCCTTCTGGCCTCGATTCCGGGCCTGGAGGGCGAACGGGGCGGCCGGCTGCACACCATTAAGGGCAGCATTCCCAACATCGCAAACCTGCCCAAGGGCTGCCGCTTCCACCCCCGCTGCGAGTTTGCCACCGAAGCATGCCGGACCCAGGAACCGCCCATGCGCGTGCTGGACGGCCGTCGGGTGGCCTGCTGGCATGTGGAAGACGTGGTGGCGGCCACCAGCGGCACACCGACCAAATCCGGCAGTAACGCCAAGGAGGTGGAGCCTTCATGAGCGCAGCCCTCTACACGCAGGATGACGAGAAGCAGACCTCCCCGGACCAGCAGCCGCTGGTGGAGGTTCGCCATGTCAAGAAGTATTTCCCGATCAAGCGCGGCCTGTTCAACCGCACCATCGGGAATGTACGAGCCGTCGACAATGTCTCGTTTGATATTCTTAAGGGCGAAACCCTCGGCCTGGTGGGCGAATCCGGCTGCGGCAAGTCTACCCTGGGCCGGGTTATCCTCCGCCTGCAGGAGCCCACGGAAGGGCACGTCCTGTTCGAAGGCAAGAACCTTACTACTATGAGCGGCCGCGAACTCAGGCAGATGCGGCGTGAAATGCAGATCATCTTCCAGGATCCCTTCGGATCCCTCAACCCCCGCTTCACCGTCGGCGACATCATCGGGGAGCCCCTCAAGGTGCACCGGCTGGCCAACAAGAAGGAGCGGGACGAGCGGGTAGCCGAACTGATGCGCATGGTAGGCCTTGACCCCTCGTGGCGGAACCGCTTCCCTCACGAGTTCTCCGGCGGCCAGCGCCAGCGGGTAGGCATCGCCCGGGCCATCTCCCTGAACCCGAAGTTCATCGTGGCCGACGAGGCGGTCTCTGCCCTGGACGTCTCCGTGCAGTCGCAGGTGATCAACCTCTTGAGCGACTTGCAAGATCAGTTGGGCCTGACCTATCTCTTCATCGCCCACGGCCTCAACGTGGTGCGGCACATCTCGGACCGGGTCGGCGTGATGTACTTGGGCAAACTGGTGGAGCTTGCGGAGACGGACGAGCTCTTCGGCCATCCGGCCCACCCCTACAGCGCAGCCCTGCTTTCCGCCATTCCGCGGCCCAATCCTCGCCGCAAGCGGGAGCGGATCGTGCTGACCGGCGAGGTGCCCTCTCCGGCCAACCCGCCCTCGGGCTGCCGCTTCCACACCCGCTGCCCCTACGCGCAGGACATCTGCCGGCAGGAAGAGCCGCCCATGCAGGAAGTGGCCCCCGGCCACTGGGCAGCATGCCACTTCCACCTGGGCTGACAGCCGAAAAGCAAAGTATGGCCTCGCCGCTGTGGCGAGGCCATGTTGTTTTCTTCCCTTGCTGCTTCTACCCCAGATCGCCCAGAGCGAACAGAATCGCCGCCACGGCAGCAATTCCCGCGGTTTCGGTCCGCAGGATGCGGGGGCCTAAGGTAACCGGACGGGCGCCGTGCTCCCTGGCCAGGGCCACCTCCTCCGGTTCCAGCCCTCCCTCGGGGCCGATGAAGAGGGCGATGCGCCGGGGCGACCCTGCTGTGGCCAGCACCTGCCGGAGCGGCTCGCCCCCCTCCTCCCAGGGCACCAGGGCCAGGTCGAAGCTGCTGCTGCGGGGAACCGCTGTGTGCCAGTGTTCTACCGCCCTCACCCGAGGCACCGCACCCCGCCGGCTCTGCTCAGCCGCCTCCTTGGCGATGCGCTGCCAGCGCTCCACTCGGTCTGCCGCTTTCCGCGGCTCCAGCTTCACCACAGAGCGCCGGGTAGCCACTGGCACGAATTCGCTGACGCCGAGCTGGGTGCCCTGCTGAATCACGTTCTCCAGTTTGTCGCCCTTGGGCAGACCCTGAAAAAGGGTGATGTGTACCGGCGGTTCGCCGGCGGCCGGCCGCCGCTCCACCACCTCGCCGTGGGCATGCCCCCCATCGTCGCTGATAAGGCGGCAGTGATACTCCACTCCCTCTGCCAGTACGGTGAAGAACTCGCCAACGCGGGCACGCATCACCCGGAGCAGGTGATGTGAATCCTCCTTGTCCAGCCGAACCCGCTCGCCCTCCACCCGGTCGACGAAGAACCGCGTCATGCCTTACCTGCCAGGATCGCCACCCAGCCATTCTCCTCACGGGCTTCTAAAGGAAGGAGCCATGTAGCAAGCATGGCGTCCAGCACCTCCTGCTTCCGCTCTGCGATGATACCTGAAGCCAAGAACCGCGCCCCCGGAGCCATCCGGGTGGCCACTTCCGGCAGAATGTCGATGATGACCGACGCGATGATGTTGGCAACGATGAGGTCGTAGGGTTCCTGCGGAAGCTGATCGATGGTGCCCTGGCTGATGGCTATCTCCACACCATTTTGGACCGCATTCTCCCGGGCCACCTCAACCGCCACCGGGTCGATGTCGATGGCAGTGACGTGTCCGGCGCCCAGGAGGTGCGCGGCGATGGCCAGAATGCCCGAACCGGTGCCTACATCCAGCACCCTTGCGCCAGGGGCCACCAGGCGCTCCAGCTGGCGCAGGCAGAGCCCTGTGGTGGGGTGGGTACCTGTACCGAAGGCCATGCCCGGATCCAGCCGGATGGGCACATCCCCCTCCTGCAGGTCGTAAGTCTCCCAGGAGGGAATCACCACCAGCCGCTGCCCCACCCGCAGCGGTTTGAAATATGCTTTCCAGTTATTGGCCCAGTCCTCTTCCTGCACCCAGGTATAGGTGGCGGGCTGGATTTCGCCCAGCCCCAGCTTCCGGATCTCCGCAAGCCCCTGCTCCAGTCGAAGGCGAGCCTGCTCCAGGTCGCCTGCCTCCGGGAGCCAGGCCCGGAGGGTTACCCAGGCCGGATCGCCCGGCACCAGGTCAGAGGCGTCCCATGCGCCGCTCTGCTGGTTTGTGATGATGTCCAGGGGATCGTCCACTGCGTATCCGCCGCCGGTGATCTCCGCCAGGAGGTTTGCCACCGCCTCCATGGCGCCCCGCCGGCAGCATATGCTGACTTCCAAGTACCGCAAGGCCCTGCCTCCAGTCGCCCGCGCCCAGCGCACCTACCTGTTGCCCAGCGCGTCCTTTACTCTTTCGAAGAAGCCCTTTTCACGCTCCGGCTCGCCTGCAGCCACCCGCTCGTTCCGGAGGGCCGCCAACTCCCGGAGCAGCTCCTTCTCGCGCTCCGACAGGCGGGTGGGCGTGCGTACGGTTACCACGACGTGCTGGTCGCCCCGGCCGCTGCCCCGCAGATGCTTGATGCCCTTGCCCCGAAGCACGATGGTATCGCCATGCTGGGTCCCTTCGGGGATCCGCACCTTTTCCGGCCCTTCGAGAGTAGGCACTTCCACCTCGGTACCCAGGGCCGCCTGCACCATGCTGATGGTCACATCGGTAAAGAGGTCATCGTCCTGCCGCCGGAACCGGCTGTCCGGCCGCACCCGGATGACGATATACAGGTCGCCAGGGGGCCCGCCCCGCTGGCCGTTCTCGCCGTAGCCGGCCATCCTGAGGCGAGAGCCGGTGTCCACGCCGGCAGGAATCTTCACCTCCACCGTATGGGTCCGCTTCACATAGCGCCGGCCGCGGCAGGTGGGGCAGGGATACTCCACGATCTTGCCCTCGCCGCCGCAGCGGTCGCAGGTGGAGACATTCACCATTCGGCCGAAGATCGTGTTCTGCGTAATGCGGATCTGGCCGGTTCCGCCGCACTTGCTGCAGGTGACAGGTGAGGTGCCGGGTTTGGCGCCAGTGCCGCGGCAGGTCTCGCAGAGTTCCGTCCGGGGTACGCGAATCTCCTTCTTGCCGCCAAACGCAGCCTCTTCCAGCGTGATCTCCAAATGGTACTGCAGATCGGCCCCCCGCTCCGGACCCCGCTCCCGCTGCCGGGCCCCGCCGCCAAAGAACATCTCGAAAATGTCGCCGAAACCGCCTGCGCCGAAGTCGCCCATCCCTTCAAAGGGATTGCCCCCTGCGCCCATCTGCTCGGCGGCGTGGCCAAACTGGTCGTACTTGGCGCGCTTTTCCGGGTCAGACAGGACCTGGTATGCCTCGTTGATTTCCTTGAACTTTTCTGCCGCTTGTGGATCGTCCTTGTTGGCGTCCGGATGGTACTTGCGGGCTAACGTCCGAAACGCTTTTTTGATGTCAGCTTCAGAGGCATCCCGGGGCACGCCCAGGACCTCGTAGTAGTCACGTTTTGCCAAACGCCTTCACCCTCGCCTTCACCCAGTGATGTCCATTATCCGTCGGGATGGGGAGGGACGCAAGCCCAATCCCTTCCTACGCCCAAGGACCGGCCCCGGGGGGCCGGTCCTTGCTGCCAGGGTGCCTACTCCTTCACCTTGAAGTCGGCGTCGACGGTGGGACCGCCGTCCGGGCCCTGCCCGCCAGGCTGGGCCCCGGCGCCAGGCGTGCCGGTCTGAGCGCCGGCCTTCTCGTATATGGCCGAGGAGAGCTTGTAAACCGCCTCTGTAAGCCTTGAAGTGGCCGACTTGATCTTCTCGAGGTCGCTGCCCTTCAGGGCCTCCTTGACGGGTTCAATCTCGTTCTTCACCGCGTCGATCAGGGACTGGTCAAGCCCCTTGCCCTCGGCTTCCTTAATCATCTTCTCCGCATTGTATACAGCGGCGTCCGCGTTGTTGCGAGCTTCAGCCTCTTCCTGCCGCCGCTTGTCTTCAGCGGCCATGGCCTCGGCTTCCTTGATGGCCCGCTCGATCTCCTCCTTGGACATGCCGGTCTGGCTCTGAATGGTGATCTTCTGCTCGCGGCCGGTGCCGAGGTCCTTGGCAGATACGTGAACGATGCCGTTGACGTCGATATCAAACTTTACTTCAATCTTGGGCACGCCGCGAGGTGCAGGCGGAATGCCGTCCAGGATAAACCGGCCGAGGGTCTTGTTGTCGGCTGCCATGGGCCGCTCGCCCTGCAGCACATGAATCTCGACCTGGGTCTGTCCGTCTGCCGCGGTGGAGAAGATCTGCGACTTCTCGGTGGGGATGGTGGTGTTGCGCTCGATCAGTTTGGTGAAAACGCCGCCCAGGGTCTCAATACCCAGGGAAAGGGGCGTAACGTCGAGCAGCAGCACGTCTTTCACATCGCCGGTGATGACGGCGCCCTGCACGGCGGCGCCCATAGCCACCACTTCGTCCGGATTGATCCCCTTGTAGGGTTCCTTGCCCATGAAGCGGCGGATGGCCTCCTGGACAGCCGGAATGCGGGTGGAGCCGCCCACCAGCAGAACCTTGTCGATATCGCTGGGCTTCAGGCCGGCATCCTGCAGAGCCTGCCGGGTGGGCCCCATGGTGGCCTCCACCAGGTCTTCCGTCAGCTCTTCAAACTTGGCCCGGGTAAGGGTTTCGTCCATGTGGACGGGGCCGTCTGCCGTCATGGAGATGAAGGGCAGGTTGATGTTGGTGGTAGTTAAGCTGGAGAGCTCGATCTTGGCCTTTTCGGCAGCCTCCCGGAGGCGCTGGAGGGCCTGGCGGTCCTTGCGGAGATCGATGCCGTGCTCCCGCTGGAACCGGTCAGCCAGGTAGTTGACAATCCGCTCGTCGAAGTCATCGCCGCCCAGCCGGTTGTTGCCGGCGGTGGCAACCACCTGGAACGTGCCGCCACCCAGTTCGAGGATGGAGACGTCAAAAGTGCCGCCGCCCAGGTCGAAGACCAGAATCCGCTGATCTTCGCCCTTATCCAGGCCGTAAGCCAGAGCCGCGGCCGTCGGTTCGTTGATAATCCGCAGCACTTCAAGGCCAGCGATGGTGCCGGCATCCTTGGTGGCCTGCCGCTGTGCGTCGGTGAAGTAGGCAGGCACGGTGATTACGGCCTTGGTGATCTTCTCGCCCAGCTTCGCCTCGGCATCCTGCTTCAGCTTGGAAAGGATCATGGCCGAAATCTGCTGCGGGGTGAACTCTTTATCGTCAATGCGAACGCGGTAGTCGGAACCCATGTGCCGCTTGATGGAGATGATGGTGCGGTTCGGATTGGTAATGGCCTGCCGCTTGGCCACCTTCCCCACCAGCCGCTCGCCGGTCTTGCTGAAAGCCACCACAGACGGTGTCAGCCGGTCGCCCTCTGCATTCTCGATGACTACCGGATCTTTGCCTTCCATAATAGCTACGACCGAGTTGGTGGTACCCAGGTCGATACCGATGACCTTGGACATCTAGGTAAAGTCCTCCTTACACGCCAGATTGGCCGCTGCGGCTCATCAGGCCGGCGACCCGCTGCTTACCTGCACCTTACTGGGCCGGATCACCCGGTCGCCCAGCTTGTATCCCTTGAGAAACTCGGCAACGATAGTGCCCTCGGGGTGCTCGGCAGACTCCACAGTCATTACGGCTTCGTGGAGGTTCGGATCGAAGGGCTTGCCCACCGCTTCGATTTCGGTGACTCCTTCTCTGCCTAGGGTCTCCCGGAACGAGCGGGCAGTCAGTTCAACGCCCTGGCGGAGCCGCTCATCCCCCTGGGTCGGCGGTGTTGACAGTGCCCTGTCGAGATTATCCAACACGGGCAGGAGGTTCAGGATCAGTCGCTGGTTGGCATACACCGTCCGCTCCTCGATCTCCCGCTGGGCCCGGCGGCGGTAGTTTTCCAAATCGGCCTGTGCCCGGAGCAGCCGCTTCGTCAGATCGGCCACCTGGGCCTTCAGTTCTTCCAGCTCCGCCGGCTGGTCAGCCTGAGGCGAGTTCTCAACCGGTTGGTCGCCATCCGCTGCCGCTGCGTCCTGTTCCTTCCCGGTCAACTCGTCGGGACTCGGATTCTTGGTCTCCTCCGTCATCAGCACCGGTCACCTCTCGTTCTTGTTAGCACTCTGGCTCAACGAGTGCTAACGCATCCATACATGAAAATAGCACCGGGCCCGATCCCTGTCAAGAGAAGCACGGGCCCCCACCCAGCATCTCCAGGCTGCGCCAAGCGAAACAAGAAAAGAGGGATCTCCCGATCCCTCTATTAGGATGTGCAATTACCGCTGCTTTGTGGTGGCAGCTGAAAGCTGGCGGGTTACGGCCTGCATGACGCTTACCACCCGCGCGTACTCCATGCGCTTGGGTCCGATGACGCCCACCCGGCCGATGATCTCGCCGCCCAACCGGTAGATGGCGGAGACGAGGCTGCAGTCTGCCATTTCCCGCACCTTGATCTCTTCGCCAATCTGAATCGCCGGCTGCTCATCAGTAGGCTCAACTGTATCCAGCAGATCCGTCACCAGTTCATCGTTTTCCAGCACGCTGAACAGCGACTTGATCTTCTCTACGTTGCGGAACTCCGGCTGACTCAAGATGTTGGTAGTGCCGCCCAGGTAGAGCCGGCGCTTCTCGCCGGGCTCCAGGTTCTGACTCAAGAACTGCAGCGTCTGCTCCAGCAGGGCACCGTACCGCTTCAGTTCCCGCTGCAGCGCCCGGATGGCCGCACGGGAGAGCGACTCGACCGGCTGACCCCGCAGCTCCTGGTTGAGGATCTCCGACACCTTCTGGAGTTCCAGCATGGTGACTTCCACCGGAAGCTCCACCACCTGGTTCTCCACAAAGCCGCTGTCTGTAATGAAGATCAGGACTGCACGACCTTCGGTGAGCGGAACCAGCCGCAGCTCACGGAAGTGGGCCTTGCTGATCTGGGGCCCCACGACCACCGCCGTCAAGTGCGTCGTCTCAGAGAGAAGTCTGGCGGTTTCCCGGATCAGCGTATCAACCTCACGCACTTTACGCTCAAAGGTGCGCCGGATCAGCTCCTCCTCGGAGGGGTCCACCTCCTGCGCTTCCATGAGGCAGTCGACATAGTACCTGTACCCCCTGTCCGAGGGAATCCGGCCTGCGGAGGTGTGCGGCTGCTCCAGGTAGCCCATCTGCTCGAGATCGGCCATTTCGTTTCGGATCGTGGCGGGGCTGACGCCGAGACTGTACTTGCGAGCAATCGTACGGGATCCCACTGGCTCAGCAGTGGCTACGTAGTCTTCTACGATGGCCTGCAGCACCCGGTTCTTGCGTTCGTCCAGCATCGGCGGTCACCTCCGTCCTTTCTCTAGACTAAGTTGTCAGCACTGCCTCCCCGTGAGTGCTACGGTCTGTATTTTGAACATAGCATTCAGCCACTTTACCGTCAAGAAGCCCCACCTGCCCCCCACGGAAGCTGTCAAATTCAGGCACTAAACGATGAGCGGCCCGCACCCGCGAGCCGCTCCACTCCTTGCCTACTGCTTTGTCTTGGCCTTCAGCCGCAGCCCCCGCTCCAGTTTGGAGGCAGTGGCCGGCGCCAGATTGCCGTCGGCCAGTTGATAGAGGGCTGTTTCGATCTCGCGAATTGCACGTTCGCCCGAAACCCCTGCCCGGGCTTCTACCTCGATGTCGTAAAATGGGTGGATCGAAACCCCTGGGTACTCCACCATATCCATGGAGAGTTCCGCCACCTGACCCACCGCCCGGGTCAGGCGCGCTGTTTCCACCCGCAGGACTGGGGAGAGGCTGCCACAAGTGCGGCCGGCAGCAAAGTCTTCCGCCGGGAAGGGGCCTTCCCCCACCAGGTCCTGAATGTGTGAGAGGACCCAATCGAGCCGTTCCTGTGTAAGCGGCTCTTCAAACTCCTCCCGGCTGGTAAGGGCGCCGTCTTGATACTTATTCACCTTCAGCGTAACCCACGCGCCCCCGTTGACCACCCGGCACCGCAGTCCGGCCCCGGCCTTTACCAAAGCGCCGTCTGCCGTGTCGTAGTACAGGTCGTGGATCTCGTACTTCTGGATGGGACCCATGGGGTATCCCGCCAGAAGCGGCTGCATGGTCAGCTTGGTGAAGAGCATCACAGGCCCGCCTTCGATGGCCTGTTTTACGTTCAGTTTGATTTCCACTTCCACTGCTCAGAAACCGCCTTCCCAAGGGTATCGTTGAAACCCAAATATAGCATGCCAGACGCTGCTGTCCTATTTGGACGTTCTGGCGGCTGCAATCGTTCCCGTACCGCCCCAAATCAGGAGGCTGCAGGCGCCAGCGAGGGGGCCACGCCTTCCAGGCGCCAGGCGGACCAGGGCGTTCCCACCGGCCTCGTGGCCGGACCCTGCTGGGGCTGGCAGCCTCTGGCGATCCACGCCCGAACCGGCCCGAGATTTGCCGGAGCCGTGTAGATCACCGTCCAGCAGTGGCCGCATTCGCACTGAACCACCGCTGCGGCCCAGCGCCCTTGGGGATCCACCAGCTGCCACACGTCCTCATGGCGACGGCCGCATCGGCGACACTGATCTGCGGATAGTCGCTTCATCTGCTCCTGCCTCTTTATGTCATGGTAGGTTTCTGCCATGAGGTACGGAGGATAAGCTGTGAATCCCTTGTGAGCAGTCTGTGAATAACACGGAAGATATCCACAAAATGCAGCGCCTGCTGCCTTCAGTTTTCCCTATTCGGGGAGGAATTCTTGCCACACCAGGTTTCCCAGGCGCATGCCCCGTGCGGTGAGGCGCACCGCACCGTCCCGCCGTTCGAGCAGCCCCAGCCGCTGGAGCCGGTCAATTACCTGGCCGTAGACGCTCTCCAGCGGCCGCCCAAAACGGACCATGAACCGCTCCTCGCTGACGCCCGATACCATGCGCAGGCCCATCATCATCGTTTCAGCCATCTCTGTGGCCTCATCCACCGCCTCCCCCGCCTCCACAGGAAGGCGCCCCGCTTCCAGGGCATTTCGGTAGGCGGTGGGGGTGCGAAGGTTCCAAAAGCGGTAGTGGTCGCCCCGCTTCCCGGGCGCCGTGTGCACCTCACAGCCGCCCTGCACCCGGGAGGCGCTCAGGCGGGGCGCCGGCAGTCCCAAATTGCCCAGAGGCGCCTGGAGCTGCAGGTACGAATGGGCGCCGCACCCCAGGCCCAGATACGGCTCATTGCGCCAGTACACCTGGTTGTGCTGACATTCAAACCCGCGACGGGCCCAGTTGGAGATCTCGTACTGGTGGAAGCCGGCTGCACCCAGCAGTTCTGCCAGGATGGTCTCCATTTCCGCTTCAGCCTCTTCCCCCGGAAGGTCCAGCTGGCCCGCCTGCTGCGCGGCAAAAAAGGGGGTTCCTTCCTCTACGATCAGGCTGTAGGCGCTGATGTGGGTGGGCTCCAGCGAAAGCGCCCAGGTGAGGGTCTCCCGGAGGTCGGCCGGCGTCTGGCCCGGCAGGTCGTACATCAGGTCCAGGTTCAGGTTCTCAAACCCTGCGGCACGGGCCGCGGCCACCGCCCGTTCGACCTCCTCCACCGTGTGGATCCGGCCCAGCCGCCTGAGCAGGTGGGGCTGGCCGGCCTGCACACCAAAGGAGATGCGGTTGGCCCCTGCCTCCCGCACCCGGTGGAGCTTCTCACCTGCCACATCCACCGTGCCGGGATTCGCCTCAACGGTCACCTCCGCATCAGGCGTCAGAGCAAAGCGCTCCCTGGCTGCGCGCAGCACCGCCGCCAGCAGTTCGCCATCCAGAACGGTGGGGGTCCCGCCACCGATGAACACCGAAGTGACCGGCATCTGCGCCGCCTCCGGCCGCCGGGCCCAAAGATCCATCTCATGCATCAGCGCTTCCACATAGGACCGCTGCGCCTCCGGCCCGTAGCCGGCGTAGCTGTTGAAATCACAGTACCCACACTTCTGGATGCAGAACGGAATATGCACGTAAAGCGCAAGGTTCACCCGGACTCCCCTCCCTTCATTCGGCGCCAGGCGGCAGTTGCCGCGCGAAAGGCCGACCCGCACAGGTCGGCCCAGGTTGGTCAGTCATCCTCTTCATCAGTGGAAAGGACCGCCATGAAAGCCTCCTGGGGAATCTCCACCTGTCCAACGGCCTTCATGCGCTTCTTGCCTTCCTTTTGCTTCTCCAGCAGCTTCCGCTTCCGGGTGACGTCGCCGCCGTAGCACTTGGCCAGTACGTCCTTGCGGAGAGGGGCGATGTTCTCCCGGGCGATGATTTTGCTGCCGATGGCCGCCTGAATCGGAACTTCGAAGAGCTGCCGGGGAATCAGCTTCCGCAGCTTGGTAACCAGCGTGCGGCCGATCCGTTCCGCCTTATCGCGGTGGACGATGCTGGAGAGTGCATCCACCGGATTGCCGTGGATCAGGATGTCCATCTTCACCATGTTGGAGACTTCGTAGCCAGCCAGTTCATAGTCGAAACTGGCATAGCCCCGGGAGCGGCTCTTCAGCTGATCGAAGAAGTCATACATGATTTCGGCCAGGGGCAGCTTGTAATGGAGGTTCACCCGCTTGGTGTTCAGGTACTCCATGTTGAGGAAGGTACCCCGCCGGTCCTTGCAGAGCTCCATCAGCGGGCCCACGTACTCAGACGGGGTGATGATGGACGCCTTGACCACCGGCTCCTCCACAGAAGCGATGTTGGCGGGGTCGGGCCAGGCCGCCGGGTTCTCAATGACCACCTGCTCGCCGTTGGTCAGGTTGACGTGGTAGACCACGTTGGGCGCCGTAGTGATGAGATCCAGATCAAACTCCCGTTCCAGCCGCTCCTGGATGATGTCCATGTGGAGCAGCCCCAGGAAGCCGCACCGGAAGCCAAAGCCCAGCGCTTCCGAAGTCTCCGGCTCAAAGCTCAGGGAGGCGTCATTCAGCTGCAGCTTCTCCAGTGCGTCGCGCAGGCGGTTGTAGTCGTTGGTTTCGACGGGATAGAGGCCGGTAAAGACCATGGGCGTCGCCTTCCGGTAGCCCGGCAGCGGCTCTTTGGCGGGGTTCTCCACCAGCGTGATGGTGTCGCCAACTCGGACGTGCTTCACTTCCTTGATGCTGGCCGCGAGTGCGCCGACCTCGCCCGCGGACAGCTCATCCACCGGCGTCAGGCCCGGGCGAAAGACGTAAAGCTCATCCACTTCGCCCTCCCAGCCGGACGCCATCAGCCGGATGCGGTCGCCCTTGCGCACCGTGCCGTCGAAGACGCGGAAGTAGGTGATGACACCCTTATAGGAGTCGTAGTAGGAATCGTAGATCATCGCCCGCAGGGGAGCCCGCGGATCGCCCTTAGGCGGCGGCACAAAGGCGCAGACCGTCTCCAGGATCTCCTTCATGCCGATGCCGGCCTTCGCAGAGGCCATCACCGCAATGGAGGTATCGAGCCCGATGACCTCTTCGATCTCCTGCTTCACCTTTTCCGGTTCGGCGCTGGGCAGGTCGATCTTATTGATGACGGGGATGATTTCCAGGTCATGCTCCAGGGCCATGTAGACGTTGGCCAGAGTCTGCGCCTCGATGCCCTGGGCGGCATCCACCACCAGGAGCGCGCCTTCGCAGCCTGCCAGCGCCCGCGAGACTTCGTAAGTGAAGTCCACGTGTCCTGGAGTATCGATCAGGTTAAGGACATAGTGCTCGCCGTCGTCGGCGGTGTAGTCCATGCGAACCGACTGCGCCTTGATGGTGATGCCCCGCTCCCGTTCCAACTCCATGTTGTCCAGGACCTGGTCCTCCATCTCCCGCTTGCTGAGCAGGCCTGTGTACTCAATCAAGCGGTCCGCCAGCGTCGATTTCCCATGGTCAATATGCGCAATGATACAGAAGTTGCGAATATGCTTCTGGTCTGTCATTCCTCTGCCATAAGCCTCCTGTGAACGGGCTTCAGGATATTATAGCATTCGCCCCGTCTCCCAAACAACGAAGGCACAACTGTCAACGCGCCGTTGGGTCGAATGCAGACCGCCCCGCGCGACCGTAGTGAACTATCCAAAAGGACTATATACAATAGGGTCAATAGTACATGCGTATGATATAATACACCTATACCTCGCCGACTTCGTCTTTATTGACCGAAACTTTCCTGAATGACTATAATTGAAAAGGATCTTTTGGGGCGGAGGGATGCGATCATGATGGTTGGACGACGGATCGCCAAACTCCGGGCGGCACATGGGGAATCCTTACGGGACGCAGCTGTTCGGACCGGGGTGAGTCATACCACCATCGCTCGTATTGAAAAAGGGGAAGTTACATCTAGCTTTCATAGTACCCTGAAAAAAATCGCCGAAGGCTACGGCGTTCGTATGGAATATTTGCTGACCGGCCGCGACCCGCGGCAGGACTTTGAATCTGCAGTGCGCCGCCTTTCCCCTGAAGAGCGGTCTCGACTCTATTTTGCATCAACCCGGACACGAATCAAAATGGTACTGGACTTCTTAATGGCTGAATACCCCAATGAATTCTCCATCGATCAGCTGGTGCAGCAGACGGGCATCGACGTGCAGACCTTCCAGGCGCTTCTGGAGGGCTGGCACAGCGAAGAGTTGCCGGAAGAGGTGAACACCAAGCTGGCTGAAGCGCTCTCCCGCATTACCGGGATTTCGCCCCACTGGTTCCGCATGGGCGCACTGAGCGACCAAAATGAGGGCATCCCCAAGGAGATGCTGGGCGCTTACGTCAACCTTATGAAAAAAGCCGCCACCAACGGCATTCAGCCGGAGATGCTGGACATGGCCATCGACCTGCTGATCATGAAACAGCAGCAAAAGGAAGCCCGTTCTTCTTAGAATGCACATTCAGAATCCCCCGGGGCACTCGCCAGGCCCCGGGGGCTCACTGTTCTGTACCAAAGGGTCGGAACTCCATCAGAAAAAGGCGGGCGTCCAGCCAGGCTTCCAACCCCATCAGGGAGAGGAACCATCGTCCATCTCCCAGCGGGGCAACCCGAAACATCCGACTGGGGGCCGGCGCCGCCCCCTGCAGTTCCGCCAACCCCCGCTCCGCCCGCACCAGGGCCAGCAGCACCAGGAGGCCCAGTACCGCCAGCCGCCTGCCAAAGGTATGCCGGTCCAGCACTTTACTTCACCGGCAACAGCATGCCCAGGTTTTACCGGGGATATGCTCCCTCCCGAATCAGTGCGGCCATGGCCTCGCTCACGTAAGCCACCGCCCGTTCAGCCTCTTCATACCGGTTCAGGGCGCCGCCAACCTCCAGCAGGATGGCGCCCGGCGCCAGGTCCTGGTTGTACCTGTCCTCCTGCACGCGGGTGGGAAGGGCAATGCCCGGGTACATCTGATCCAGGCGATCCATCAGCCGGTCGCAGAAGGCCTTGTTTTGCTCCCAGTGGGGGTTGTTCTGCCCGATGATGCACCGGACCTGGGCCACCCGCTGGCCGTCAATTACCGTCGTGGTGTCCAGACCCCAAGCGCCGTCACGGTGCACATCCACCAGGATCTTCACCGAGGGATACTCCCGCAGAATCTGCCGGGCCGTTTCGCGCGAAGCGGTGTAGGCGTAGTTGTAGCCCAGCCGCTGGTGCGTGGCATCTGCGTAGACCGTGGTAACCCCCTGTTCTTTCAGGGCCACAGCCAGGCTGAGCCCGATGTCCATCACCGTGCGGACCCCGTGGTTCTCCGACTGGATAAGGGTAAGGTCCTGGGGCTGCTCCACCTTAAGGGTCGGAAACTCGGAGATGTAGGACTCCCAGTCATGGGTGTGGTAGATGCCCACCAGAGGTTGTCCACCGTCCACCGGCGGCTTCTCCGCCGCGGTCGGGGGCAGCCCCGGCGAAGCTGCCTGTCCGCCGGACGGCGCCCCCCCGGCTGACGGGTCAATGCTGGCAAGAGGCGGCCTGCCAGTCTGCGGGGGCGGCTGAGAAGTGCTGCGCAGGAAGGGCAGCATGGCCTGAAAAAGGGTCTGGGGCGGTTCCTCAGCCCCGCCGGCGAGGTAGACAAGCAGGCTGCGGTTCTCCAGTTCCATGGCGGAGCCGTCTATGGTGCTGAGAAAAGGCAGACCTGCGCGGAGCAGCGCCCGGGCAGTAGGAAGGCTGGGGCGGAAAAGCTGCAGCCAGAGCGGCGGTTCGGGCAGTTCACGCTCTGGGTCAAGGGGTCTGCCTCTGCCAGACTGGCTGCTGCCCACCGCGGCGACGGGCCTGTCCTGCGACGGCGTCCGGTTGACCAGGAGGCTTGCGGTGAACCCCACCACTAAGACGTACGCCAGCAGCAGCGGTTTCGCGGAGCGAGCGGGTTTCGTGGCGATCACCCCATTTGGGCAGGGTAGCTCGTACACCCATCCTTACGCCCAGAGCTGCCGCGTTATGACAAATACGGCGCCGGCCCCGGTCGTTTCATGACCGGGGCCGGCGGCGTTTCTCACTCGATGTCGAGGATCTCGTACTTAATGTTCCCGATCGGGGCCGCTACCGTGACGATGGTCCCCTTGGTCTGGCCGAGAATGGCCTTACCCACTGGAGACTCGTTGGAGATCTTCTGGTTGGCGGGATCTGCCTCCACAGAGCCGACGATGGTGTACTCCAGGATATCGCCAAACTCCAGATCCTTCAGCTTGACCTTAGAGCCCAGGCGAACCTGGCCGCTGACGGCAGTTCCGTCATCCTCGATGACCTGAGCGTTGCGGAGGGTGGCCTCCAGCTGGCCGATGCGGCCCTCAACGAAAGCCTGTTCGTTACGGGCGTCATCGTACTCGGAGTTCTCCGACAGGTCGCCCAGAGCCCGAGCCTCCTTCAGGCGCTCCGCTACCTCCTTACGCCGTACGTTGCGGAGGTAGTCGAGTTCCTCCTGCAACTTCTTGTAGCCTTCAGGTGACAGCACAACCGCCTTATTGTCGTCCATGCTCTTCATTCTCCCTTTAGTCGATACTCTCAGACCTGTGAAGCGGTCCGGGACTGTATTTGGACTTGCGCTAGTATACCGTCCCCAGACCAACAGCATGACGCCTGCACAGAACGGTACTTGCGGTGAAAAAAGAAGAACCCCGCAGGTGAGTTTACACCTGCTGGTTGTTCGTGTCCAATTCTAGCCCCTTAGTGGTCAAGAATCAAGGGGGCGTGTGAAAATTCACCGGGTGTCCAAGTAGGACATACTTTCCTGTTCTCTGTCAAAAGCGGTATTCCTTCCCTGTGAGCCTCGCTTTAATCCGAACCTCGAGCATATCCACGTTTTCGCAGAAAAAGGGCAGCGGTTTGTCGCCGGGAATCAAGAGCGTCGCCTGCCATCCGCCGAAAAACGGTGCGACCACAATCTGATATCCCTTGCCCTGGATCAGCCGCTCGTCCGGATTCTCCTGGGGCTGAAGCTCTGCGTCAAGCCGGCGGGCCAGTTCGGCCGCAACCTCCTGCAGCGTCATCGCGTTCCCCTCCTTCTCGCCTTCACAATATCACAGCCTGCAGCGAAGTGCGATAGCCCGGAGCAGGTGGCCTCACGTTTTACGAAAAAATGAGGCCCACACGGAACTGCCGTGTGGGTCTTACATGGGCACCTTTTTCTCGCCCGGAGATCCTTTGCCGACTGCGCCGTTTCAGCGCAGTTCCGTGGGCACCACCGCGTCCACAAGCCCTACCAGCACTGCTGCGATAGCAGCACCCCACCACGTTACGGAAAGCCAGCCCGGAAAGAGCACGCCGGTGAGCCAGATGATAACGGCAGCCGAAAGGAAGCCCACAAATCCCCGGTTGGTGGGAGAGGCCCTGGGTCCCAGCAGTACTTGCGCCAGGTAGCCCAGGCCGGCGATAACCAACGAGGCCAGGAGGGCTCCCCCAAACCCGCCCACCTGCATGCTGGGGGTGAGCCAGCTGACAAACATGAGGGCAAGTGCCGAAACGACAAAACGCACAATGACGCCGATCATGGTGCCCCTTTCACTCCCATATTTGGTATAATAAAAGTCCGTAACGGTAGTCTCCGCGTCTGTTGGCACGGTTATTCACCGCGTTTTCCCTTGCGAGGGAGTACTACCCGTGGTAGAATTACGTTCGTTGGAGGTGAGGAAGTTGGCTAATATTAAGTCTGCGAAGAAGCGCGCGCTTATCGCTAAGAAGCGTACCGAGCGGAATCGGATGGTCAAATCCAGCCTCCGGACTGCGATTCGTCGCTTCAACGAGTCGCTGGGCACCGAAGAGGCCGCTGCTAAGCTGAACGCCGCCTTCAAGGCGCTGGACAAGGCCGCCACCAAGGGCGTCATCCATAAGAACACCGCTGCCCGGAAGAAGGCACGCCTGGCCAAGAAGCTGGCCGCAGCTGTTAACGCCTAATTTGGTGCGATACGAGTTCCCAGCATACTGGACTTGCCACAAAGAAGCCCACTGTTTAACGGTCGGGCTTTTTTTGTATGATCGAGTAGGAGGGGGCGGCTAGCCCCCGTCCGCTCACACCACCGGACATGCGGGTCCGCATCCGGCGGTTCGCCAG
>ENA-OWPA01000908-OWPA01000908.1-bioreactor-metagenome-genome-assembly--contig:-NODE-908-length-26847-cov-12.631378_pt1 | contig 26847 bp, 24 predicted proteins | sample MGYA00238139_ERZ651803 | MGnify/ENA primary metagenome ERZ651803 (study PRJEB26909, sample SAMN07631231) | bioreactor metagenome | isolation source: Switchgrass digestor | place: USA: Dartmouth... | reverse complement strand
ACCATGTTTTCTAATACTACTTTATTTACCCCGTTTCATACATTTGAAAAATGAAAGGAGTTTATTTTATATATACACTATTAGCAAATATGTTAAAGCTCCACCCTTCCTTCAAGGGCTCTAAGCAATGTGACCTCATCAATATATTCCAAATCTCCACCTACAGGAATACCGCTGGCTATTCTGCTGACCTTGATTCCTGCCGGCTTTATCAGCTTACTGAGATACATAGCTGTGGCCTCCCCCTCCAAGCTGGAGTTGGTGGCTATAATTACCTCATCCACATCTTGCTGAAGGCGAAGCATAAGCTCCTTCAGCTTGATGTCCGCAGGACCTATGCCCAGCATCGGTGATATGGCTCCGTGCAGGACGTGATATACACCATCATACTTGCCTGTCTTTTCATAGGCCGCCAAATCCCTGGGAGTTTCCACCACCATAATCAGACGCTTGTTTCTTGCGGGGGATGCACAAATCGGGCATAGCTCACTATCTGTAATTGTTAGGCATTCTTTACAATATCTTATGTTCTTTTTAGCTTCAAGGATCGCAGAGGACAGGCTTTCAACCTGTTCCATCGGCATGTTTATTATATGAAATGCCAGTCTTTGGGCTGTTTTTGTCCCGATACCGGGAAGCCTAGACAGTTCCTCTATTAGCTTGCTTATCTGACTGCTATAATAATTCATTAGAAAGGAAAGCCTCCAAAACCGGTAATTCCTCCGGTAATCTCACTCATTGCAGCCGCATTTTCTTCCTCCATCTTGCGAAGGGCCTCATTGGCTGCCGCAACGATTAAGTCCTCAAGCATCTCTATATCATCCGGATCCACAACTTCCTTTGAAAGTTTAACACTGGTTATCTCTCTTTTTCCTGATACTTTTACTACTACAGCACCACCACCAGCACTAGCTTCATATTCCTTAGCCTCCAGCTCCTTGTTCTTCTCCTCCATCTGCTTCTGAATTCTTTGAGCCTGCTTCATCAAGTTCCCCATGCTTCCGGGTATTCCTCCGGGAAATCCTCCTCTTTTTGCCATGCTTTTATCTCCTTTCAATTAGATCAATTTCGTCTGCTATTATACTATATTATATCATTAAATGGAATATCTGCATCCGCTGCCATTTTGCCGGATATAGGGCTTAAGTTTAACAAATTAGCTTCAACAGATTACTCATATTCAATTGGCATTTTGATAAGCTTGGAAAGGTCGGGCACATCCTCCATCCTCTCCTTCTGAGGGTTCAGGTATCTGGTACTAATCTGGACCTGCTTGTTAATCAAGGATGCGATTGTTTCCCTGATAAGCTCCATATGGTTTCCCCTGTCTATCAAATCCTTGTCCAGCGGATCTGTAACAACAATCACCAGTCCCTGATTATCGTCAATGCTAAGAGTTGCCCCATTAAGAACCATCTGCAGGGCAGGAGCCTTTCTGCCAAGCTGGGCCACGATGCTTTTCCATCTGGCCACGACCTCCTTCAGATCCTCCGGTAAGGCCTGTGGAAGAACTACCGGTTTTATGGGAGGCTCCTCGTTTGCAGATTGCGCCTTTGCATTGCCAGCTTCCGGAATTGTTATTACACCCTTCTCAAGCTTTTCCTCCAGCGCTTTAAGCCGCTCAAGTACAGAATCCATGCTTCTTTCCATTTGCGGCCGGCAAAGCTTGATAAGCGCCACCTCAATCAGAACTCTTTTTCTTGTTGCGTACCTGATTTGGTTGTTAAGCTCTGAAAATACCCTGATATATCTTATTAAGGCCTCCTCATCCATCTGGCGGGCTTCCTGCTGTAAAAGAGCCAGGTTTTCAGAAGATACCTCAATTACAAGATCTGTTATATCCTCTGTTGTTTTAATAAGTAATAAATTGCGCAGATACCATACGAAGTCCACACAGAACTGTCCCAGCTCCCTGCCTGTATTTTCAATTTCCTCAAGAAGTCTGATGCATGAGGCCACATCATGACTTTTTATATAGCCCAGAAGCCGGGCAAAAACCTGAGTGTCTACAGCTCCCAGCACATCCAGCACCTTATCGTAAGTAAGCTTCTGTCCAAGATAAAATGATATGCATTGGTCAAGAAGGCTTATGGAATCACGTAATGAACCATCCCCGATCCTGGCTATATATCGCAGCGCCTTTTCCTCAACCTCAATGTTTTCCATCCTCATAAGCTCTGCCAGTCGGTCCGTTATAACATCTATACTGATACGCTTAAAATCATAACGCTGGCATCTGGAAAGGATCGTTACCGGTATTTTATGAACCTCTGTCGTCGCCAGTATAAAGATTACATAAGACGGCGGCTCCTCAATGGTCTTAAGCAGGGCATTGAAGGCCCCTATGGAGAGCATGTGGACCTCATCTATAATATAAACCTTATACTTGCCTTCCGTAGGCGAATATCTGACCTCGTCAATTATCTCCCGGACATTGTCGACACCGTTATTGGAAGCGGCGTCAATCTCAATTACATTCATCGCTGTTCCGGCCGAAATCGCCTTGCACATACTGCATTCATTGCAGGGATTACCGTCCATCGGGTTTTCACAGTTGACCGTCTTGGCAAAAAGCTTTGCCACTGTTGTCTTTCCTGTGCCTCTGGTTCCCGTAAACAAATATGCATGGCCTATCCTGCCGGCCTTAATCTGATTTTTCAAGGTAGTTACTATATGATCCTGTCCCTTGACATCCTTAAAATTATCCGGACGGAATTTTCTATAAAGAGCCGTATATGACATCGGGCTACTTCCTTTCCAGCATCTCACAGACTTAATTAAAGATCTGTATACAGGCTTCATTCAAGCAATTTTTGTACACAATGGTACTTGTATGTGTACCGACTATTGACGTCATTATATCATTACAGATATTTAAAATCAATGTTTTTGCCAGCTGCCCATCAGTCAATATCCTTCTCAAAATGCTGATAATCCTTGCTGTTTTTCCATTCGCCGCCCCAACTGAAGCCTCTGCTAATAAAAGCTTTATAGCAAATGTCATCCTTTTTTATATAATATGGGCAATCGATAGTGCGGTCTGCATACTCGGCTCCATTTTCAGGAGAAACCACACTCTTCCCGTTAATAGTTCTGACATAGGGATTATATAACGGATTGATGTCAATAGCCAGACCATAGCTGTGCTTTGACAGCTTCCCGGAGCCGTTGTCAATAAAGCGGAAATTAAATGCTGATGTATTGTTGTCTGCCATCGAGGCATTGTCATCAGCATCATATTCATCCACCAGAACCATTTTTTCAATCGGATATTTATGCTCATACAGCTCCTTAAATATTTCAATAATATCCTCCGCTATAGCCTTATTGACTATGAGCTCGCCTTCATGCGGCTGATTATCAAAGCCCCAGTAAAGGACCCTGATATAGCGCAAATCCTCATATGGAACAGTGCAATCCTTGCCATATGATTTTCCGTTAATTCTGTCTTTAATATCCTGGCTGATATGCTCTATTAAAAACATATTCGGCTCCTCCTGATTAATAACGCCGGTATCATCACTCATATTATCGGCCGAAAGTGTCTGTAAACCACCTGGCATGCCTTCGGCCTTATAATCAGCCTCCGGCACATAATTAATCTCAGGAGTTACTGGCACTACCGTCTTTGGCACTGTGTCAGGATTAATATCCTCTTTAATTCTGGTAATTCTATTGCAGCCGGTAATAAAAAGACCTGTAAAAAGCACAACCATAGCAATATATTTGTATGACACAATATCAGCAACCTTTCATTAAAAATCCTCTTCTATTACCTGAATTTCAAGATAATCAAAATCGATTGCCTCAATAAAATTATCCTTTGTAAAACGGGTTTTATCATGCTTTTTAAAATCCTTAATGGTTGACTCCAGCCATATTGGCTTTGCCAGATCAAAGGTATGGCATATTTCATCTATGGCCATCATAATCTTCTGAGTACGTCTTAGCTCAGTACTGTCGTTGCACACAACCATATCCTTAATCATTCTGTTGTCTTTAAAAATCTTTGCCCATAAACGAAACATATGCCCATCCTCTTTCTATAATCCGTATAGTTACCTTCGGCAAAAACGATTGCCATTTTGTGTCATACAGTATATAATTAATCATGAAATAATTATATATTAATCAGGCAAAAATGCAAAGCATCTGTTTTACTTAATACTTGTTCAATCGGAAGCAATGTGAAAGGAATGTAAGCATCTATGGAGGGAAATAAGCGCAGAGAGCAGTTGCTTAAAATTTTAAACAATGCCACCGAGCCAGTCTCCGGCGGTGAGCTCTCCCGGCTTCTGGGTGTAAGCAGACAGGTGATTGTCCAGGATATTGCATTGTTGCGTGCTTCCAATGTTAACATCATATCCACTACCAAAGGATATATGGTTTATCCCTTAGAACAGAATAAAGTCAAACGGGTATTTCAGGTTAGGCATACGGATGAACAGATAGAGGACGAGCTTTGCACTATAGTCGATAATGGCGGCAAGATACTTGATGTATTGGTAAAGCATGAAATATACGGTGAAATAACCACACCTCTTATCATACGCAACCGTCAGGACATATATGATTTTGTCAGCAAAGTAAAGACTAAAAAAATCGTGCCTCTGAAGGAATTGACCAACGGACTGCATCAGCATACCGTGGAAGCAGATTCCGAAGGGGTTCTGGATCGGATAGAAAAAGCATTGGCCCAAAAGGGCTATCTGATATAATATAATAATATTTCATGGACTTGATTTTGGCACATCAAGCATACTTAGACAGCTATTGGAATTGGCCGTTATCCACAAGCTAAGCTTATCCGGTTTATGAGCTTGCTTGTGGTTTTTGTTTTCAGAAAAGCAAACAGAAGCTAATAAAACAGCGGTGAAACCCTTCTCTGCGCTAAAAACGGGCGAGGCGACACAACTTATTCATGTCTTTCCTCACCCGCTTTATTAAACCTTCTTAATCATCAGCGAAGTAACAGCATAGGATTTATAGTCTTTCCGTCCTCCAGCACCTGGAAATACAGGTTGCTTCCCTCTACAGTATAGTACTTGGTAGGTTTGGCGATTGTACCAATAACCTCTCCCTGGGATACAAAATCACCCACCTCAAGGCTTACATTATCCAGCTGTCCGTATACAACACTATAGCCGTCACCGATTTCCATAGTTACAGTTAAGCCTGTCTCCTCATTATTGGCAATCTTGGTAACTACGCCGTCGGCAGCCGCCTTAACCTCAGTACCAACCTCCGCATCGATAATAATTGCCGGATTGCATTTATATTGCATCAAAGTTGCAAAATAAACGGTGCGGTCCATGCTGTAGTTCATAATAACGTTGCCGCTTACAGGCCAGGCCAGACCCTCATCGCGATCAAAGCTCAGCTTGTCCAGGGCACTAAGCTTGGAGCCTGTTGTCTCAACTGCTACCTCCTTGGCCGGTTCTGCAGCACCGGATGTAAGATCCTTCTTAGTCGTATCTTCCGTATCCGCAATAGTATCATATCCGTATCCTTCGTACTCAACCTGATCTTTGGCCAAATCAGTCTCTTGGCCTGTATTATCATTTGCAGCAAAATTATCAGATGAATTGTCCTCATTACTTACAATTCCATCTGATACAGGGTCAGTATCCACCAGATTGTTTTCATTGTCCTGGTCTGCTATGTTTTCCTCAACATCATTCAGATCAACGTAGTCCTGTTCCTTATTGTCTAACCTTTGGGACAGCCTTGATCCTATGACAGCAACTGCAGCAATCGCCAAGACACCGACAAACAATAGCACATAATACCCTTTCCCTTTCATAAAATCAGCAAATTTGTTCTTTTTCACTGTAATCACCTCATCCATATTCTTCGCAGTAATTTCTAGATTTATTCGTTTCTGCCAGGCCACATTGAATTATTTTCACAATCTGCAATGTGTAAGTACATTACCCATAATTTGCCCAAAAGAAGTAAATCTATGGGTCTAACTGATATAACTTATTATTTCCATCTATAAACTTTTTAGTCGCGCTTTTATAAATCTTCTTATTGACTTTTTTGTGCAAAACTATAAAATATAATATGTAAAAGCCATGCGGATATGGTTCAATGGTAGAACACGAGCTTCCCAAGCTTGTGACGCGGGTTCGATTCCCGTTATCCGCTGAAATAAAAAAGGTACTATGCCAAAGGCATAGTACCTTTTTTATTTCAGCGATTATAAAAGGGTGTCGCTTATCCGAGCAACGGGGTAACCATACGTCCGTATTGATGTACATAAGCCATTGGGTACCAGTAGGTTTGAGTAACGTACCCATTTGAGGTTTTGCTTTGGGATTTTTAATCCCAGTAAAAAATCGGCATAGCTTGATACGTATTTACCAGCCATGCCGATTTAACTATGCTTTCCTTTATATAGTTATCTCAATGACATCATCTTTAGATTTTCCATCCAGATTAAAATTAACCGTCTTTCCCATAAGGCTGATTTCATATTCTCCTTTAAAGCCACTAAGAATAATACTTCCGGTTTCATCAGCTCGTAATTCACCTTCTGTATGCCATTCTTCATGGATTAGTCGCTTTAATTCATGATAAACCGGCTTAGTGGTATTATCTTTACGAATAAGTCCACTTGGAGCCCCAAGCCATGCACCGTCTGCAAAATCCCAACCGGTGACAGCTTCTACCATAGGATGTTCAAATAAGATACGATACATTTCAGCCCATTCCTTCTTTTGCCTTTCTTCACCTTCTGGTGTTGTTGGCCATTCATCAACCTGATAGTCATTCAAATCCACGATATCTTTAGGCATAAGTTCACCTGATATTATGGTATTCTCTGTAAAATGAAGAGGAAGCCCGAATACTGAGAATCTCTCAAGAATATCCTCAAGTTTTTCCCGTCCCATATATCCCTGGTGTTGATGAGTCTGGATACCGATTGCAGATATAGGCACACCTGCGTTTAAACATCCATCAATAAGAATCCTATAGCTTTCAGACAGGTTGAAATCATTAATAAGTAAAGTAGCATCCGGATTAGCACTCTTAGCTGCATCAAACACTTCCTTCACAAGTCGAACTCTACCAAGCTCCTTACATATGCGGGTAATAGCATTATCATACCTGTCATAAACAGGCATAATCACAACCTCATTGATTACATCCCAAATATCTATTACACCACGAAATGTTGTAACTTCACGATAGATACGATCTAATTGCTTTTGTAAAATTGTTGAATTGTCATATTCCATCAGCCAGTCTGCACAAGCTGTATGCCAACATAATGGATGGCCTTTTACCTTCACATTATTTTGTTGCAGCATTTTAGCAGCTCGCATTCGACTTTCTGTAAGAACCTCTCCTTCTCTCGGTTCAAATCCTCCCCAGTAAAATGGAAGCGTTCCGTAATTAAATACTTCTAACCACAGCTTCATTCTTTCTTCGAAAAAGCTTTTATCAGGATATTTTTTACCAATATAAGCATCCGGCTTTCTCACATTGACATCAGATGTAGCAGGAAGAGAATCAAATGCACCACAACCAAACAAAAACTGATGATTCACTAATTTGACTTTTACAGAAATGTTCGATAGTACATTTCCTTCTCCATCTACAAAACGTATTCTTTGCTCTGCTTTTCTATGCTCTAAACTCATGTAAACCCCTCCTATATAATATAATGGTAAATTTTATACCGCCATTAATAGTTAACAATGCTTTGTATCTGTATCTATGTAACAAAAGACCGCTTCCTCTAATAATACATATCAAAACCATTCGCTAATTTATCGCAATATACCTCACCTGCTTTTTCTAATGCAGGTAACATATATTCCGCATTATATCTGACGATAGGAATTCTGTCATAAGCTCTCATTCCCATATGAGTTAATGCCTGTTCCATTTGATGAAGACATTCTAATGTACCTCGTCCTGTTCCCCCGGCGCAAGCTACTAAGATACACCTTTTTCCACTCAGAAAATGATTCTTTGTCGCTTCACATCTTCTCAGCCTGTCAATAAATGCCTTCATACATTCCGTCATTTCTGACCAGTATACTGCTGAGACAAATACAATACCATCTGATTCATTCAGCTCATTATAAACCTTCTTAAAATCATCTGTTAATATGCATTCTCCTGTTTTATTACAGTTTCCCCATCCGTTTCCACAGGCTTTGCAATGTTCTATCTTTTCTTTATTTAACCATATCTCTTTGACATCTGCGCCAGCGGAAGTTAATCCTTTCATTATCCTACTGGCTGCAGTGTTTGTTAATCCATCTTTATTTGGACTTGACCATACAACTGCTACCTTCATGATGCTTAACAATCTCCTTAAGGTAAGAATTTGCCAGAAGAAAGATATAATTGTCATTCTTCATGGGATAAATCCAGATATCCATTATCTTGTTATCTGGTATAGCAAGTTATACTATATAACAAAGAAAATTATAAGCCTATACCGGTTCAAAATCAATTACAGAAAAAGCCATCTGAGGGCCTACCTGCTTGCATATTTCACAGCTATTTTTATTAACAATTCAACACATTTATCCATTGATTGAATGCAGGCAAATTCAGACCTTCCATGATGATTATGGCTGCCGGTTCCCAGATTCGGGCAAGGGAGTCCCATAAAGGATAGCCTTGCGCCGTCGGTACCTCCCCGGACAGGCTTACTATATGGTGTACCACCCAACTCTCTGATTGCTTCGTAAGCAGTTTCAATCAAATGCCAATGGGGCTTGATTTGTCCGATCATATTATAATAGCTGTCTGTTATTTCTACCCGAACGGTATTGGCTCCGTATTTCTTATTTAACTTCCTTGCAATGTCATTGATTACCGCTTTTCTTTCTTCCAGTTTTGATAGATTATGATCACGAAGCAGATAATGAAGTTTGGCACTATCAACGGAGCCTTCCATTTCATCCAGATGATAAAAACCTTCATAATTTTCTGTATGCTCCGGTCTCTCCTTCTCCGGAAGCATGGATTGAAACTCCATGGCTATTAAAGAAGCATTCACCAGCTTGTCTTTGGCATATCCCGTATGGGTGCTGACACCTTGAATATATACGTTGGCTGAAGCCGCATTAAAATTCTCATATACCACTTCACCAAAAGCTGTACCGTCTACAGTATAAGCAAAATCTGCACCAAATTTCTTAACGTCAAACAGATCTGCACCTTTCCCTATTTCCTCATCCGGTGTAAATGCTATTTTTATTGTACCATGCTTAATTTCCGGATGCTTGTATAACTCTTCAGCCATAGTTAATATTTCGGCTATTCCAGCTTTATCATCAGCTCCAAGAAGGGTAGTGCCATCAGTCACTAACAAATCCATGCCTTTATAATCTTTAAGAAAAGGTAATTCATCAGGATCAAGTCTTACATTATATTCTTCATTAATAATAACTTCTGATCCATCGTAATTTTCAATAATCCTTGTTTTAATATTAGAAAAAGGTACTTCATCCACTACGTCCATATGGGCGATGAATCCAATAACAGTTCCAGACCAGTTTTCAATGTTAGCTTCTATGGTACCATACACATAACCGTTTTCATCCATGACAGCATCTTTAATACCAAGACTCTTCATTTCTTCCACTAATGCTTGACCAAAGGTTAGCTGCTGTGATGTACTGGGATGTGTGGTGCTTTTACTGTCTGATCCGGTTTCAAATTTTGTATAATTGATTAATCTTTCATAAGCTCTCATCCTATAACCTCCATTCTATACTATTGTTACATATCTGAAGAATAAAGTCCACGAAAAAATACAATCCTTGCCCCTGCCTACTTTACTTAGATGTAATGTATCTGCATTGAGCTCTTTTTCCCGGTAATCCGAGCAACGTGATCACTATAAGAATTGAAAACAACCGGAAAAAGCACGAACCATATGTGACAGCTTATTAATTCTTCGGTTAGATGTACCCACTATGATAAAAGATTCCCTGTCATCTGTTCAACTAAGCAATGAAAAATTAACCGTATATGCTGGAGGAGTAATTTATTGTACGATGTGCCAGAACAGAATAAATGATACAGGATTATCTAATTAAATATTATATCAACAGCAAGAACAGGTGAATGCATTATCAGGTAACTGCTTTTATTAGGAAATTAGGCGATAGGTGTATAATATTTTATGTAAATTAAATCAATAAAATAATTAAATCACGAAAAAACCTGGAAATGCTATCTGTCATCTCCAGGTTTTACATTTACACCTTAATACATTCCACCAGGCATTATACTGTCATTCTGGTTTGCTCTTTCTGCTATCGCTCAAATCAACTCAGTCTTTTGCTGATTTAATTACATATTCATGTCTATCTTTATCATATTTGATTTTGGCATCACCGACTACTTTAAACTTTTTATCACTGACTCTGTCGCTGTCAATGGCCGCCGAGTAACCTATCACATTTTACCTAAGGGTACCGTGACATTTATTACAATGCTGGAAAATTTAAACCGGAGGTAAAATGATGAACAACAAAAATCATGATTCTGAAAATACTATCAATCACGAAATACCGACAGATAAAATATCAGCAGACTCCTTCCTGAAAAGAATACCTGTTCCAAAATGGCTAAGATCTCTACGATCCAAGCTAATTCTTTCATTCCTCATCCCCATTGCCTTTATTATACTTCTGGGTCTGGCTTCCTATCAGATGGCCTCCTCAGGATTGGCCGGAAAGTATAAGGATACCGCCATGCAGGTAGTGGGTAAAACAGCTGACTATATCGGCTTTGGCTTAAAAACTGTTGAAAAAACATCCCAGGAATATATGAATGATAAAAATATCTCCACATACTTCAGCTATTCAAATCTTGATGCATTGTCTGATATGTTTCAGACTATCAGCGTTATCCAGAACGATTTTACAGTAAAAAGCTGGGTAGACAATTTCATATTTGATATTTATCTGATTCCGGAAAAGGGTATGGCTATATCCTCACAAGCCGGCCTTAGCCTGGATGCTGAAACCTACAAAAAAATTCTGGAGAATGATATCGGAAGTAAGTTAAATGGCAGCCATTCCGACTATATCTGGTCAGGATGTGATGAATATCTTGATGAGAAATTAGCAGCTGACAATTCGGATTATGCATTGCGCTTAATTCGCAAATTCAAGAATCACCAATGTGTACTGATAATCGATGTCAAGGCTGATACGATAAAGGATATAATTGATGATACACAGCTTGATGATACCGGCATATTGGCCTTTGTTAGCGGAGACGGAAAGGAGATTTCCAATAATAATACAGAAGGGATTGCTTTTAGCAATCAGACTTTCTACCAAATAGCGTTGGAAAGTAAAGATGCCCAAGGTTCTGATTATGTAAATATAAACGGCAAATCCTATTTATTCATGTTTTCAAAGATGGAAGATACAGGCGCCATGATTTGTTTTCTGATACCGGAAGCCACAATTACAGGCCAGGCAAATGGTATAAAGAATATGACGGTTTTAATTGTTATAATAGCCTGCCTTATAGCAATATTTATCGGAATATTTCAACCGGTATAGACAGGGCAATTAAAGGAATTATATCCGGACTTAGAAAAGCAGCTAAGGGAGATCTGACAGTAGAATTTCATACCGGCAGAACCGATGAATTTAAAACCCTGACAGAGGAAATATGTAACACCTTCTCAAACATGAAAGGACTTATTAAGCAGGTTAACCTGTTGAGTACCGAAGTGGCGGATTCCTCCGCAAGGCTGAGTCAAACCTCAGAAAACTTCCTGAAATCCTCAGAGGATATCTCCCGTGCAATATATGAAATCGAGCAGGGAATCGCCCAGCAGGCTGAAGACGCCGAAAAATGCCTGATACAAATGGACAATTTATCAAAAAAGATTGTTCGGATAAGTGATAACACCAAAGAGATTAGCCAGGTGGCGGACAATGCCAAAAATGCAATTGCTGAAGGCACCTACTGTACCCGGGTGCTTAATCAGCAGACTCGGTCTACTATAGAGATTACAACAGATATCATAGATGCAATTGAAAAACTGTCAGAAAAATCACTGGCTATAACTCAGATTGTAAATGTAATTGAAGAGATTGCCAACAAAACCAACCTTCTGTCTTTAAACGCAACTATTGAGGCGGCAAGAGCCGGCGTATACGGCAAAAGCTTTGCAGTGGTAGCAAATGAGATAAGAAATCTGGCTGGAAGGTCGGAGCAATCAGTTGTTGAAATACAAACAATAATTAACAGCATTCTGGATGACACAAAGACAGCTGTTGAAACAGCTAAAAAGGTTGAAGCTGTTCTGGGCGGACAGGAGGATGCAGTTAAAAACACTACCGATTCCTATTACAAAATCAATCAAAACATGGAAAGGCTGATGCATCATCTGAACCATATCTCAGAAAGTATGGATGATATTGAAGAATCTAGAAAAAGCACCCTGGGCGGAATTGAAAATATAAGCGCAGTACTTGAGGAAATAGCCGCATCCACCAGCTTGCTTGGCCAGAGCACCGGTAAACAGCAAAATTCTGTAGAAGCCTTGAATAAATCTGCAGGTGTTTTAAAAGAGGATGCAGACTCTCTTTCACAGTCTATACGAAAATTCACTATATAATTAACATAACCGATTGGGGTAATCATTATATTTAAAATTTAAAAATCCATGGCGGTAATCAACCAGTGCCATGGATTTTTTTCTATTTGGCAATTCTCTGTTCGGAATGCACTACGAATAAACTTTATGATCCTTGACCATTCCGCATTTAAGCATTTTAACTCCTTAACTGCCATATAATATTTAAAAGAGAATCGCTTTTTGGGTGCATTATGGTAATACATACGGTACAGCCAAATGAAACCATTGTTACGATCGCTGAAACATATGGAGTATCCGCCGAATCTATTATCTTGAATAATCAGCTCATCAATCCTGACAGGCTTGTTATAGGGCAAACCCTTTTAGTTCTTTTTCCGGAGGAAACCTATCAGGTAAAAGAGGCTGACAATCTGGCCGATATCGCAGCCGCTCATGGCCTATCTGCGATAGAGCTCCTAAGAAACAATCTCCAGCTGTTTGGCAGAGAATACATATTCCCCGGCGAAGAGCTTGTTATCAGATATAGCGATGAAAAAATAATGGCGTTATCAACCAATGGCTACGCTTTTCCCTTTATAGATATCAGCCTTCTTCAGAAAACCCTCCCCTACCTGACTTACCTGACTATTTTTTATTATAAGATCACGAAGGACGGCGGCCTAATTGACATTAATGAGAAGGAGCTGATCAATACGGCTAAAGCATACGGTGTTGCCCCTATTATGCTAATATCCACATTAACTGAAAACAGGACAACCGATATGGAAACAACTCGCAGCATCCTGACCAACCTTGATGTACAGGATCGGCTTATTAGCCGGGTACTGGAAGTAATGCAAACTAAGGGCTACTATGGTCTTAATATTGATATGCAAAATATCACACCCGAGGAAAGGCAGCTTTTTGTTGATTTCATTTCCAAAATGTCTGCCCGGCTGAAGCAGGCAGGCTTTATCCTCTTGGTAACCTTTACTCCCAATACCTTTCTTACTGAAACAGGGGCCTTCTATGAAGGCCCTGAATATGCAATGATTGGTGAGCTAATAGACAGCGCCATGCTCCTGTCATATCAATGGGGCAATGTTAGCAGCCCTCAGCCGGCACTTCCCTTGTCTGAGGTAAGGGCTCTGATGGAGTATTCTATCAGTCAAGTACCAGCCGAAAAAATTAATATCGGTGTCCCCATCATCGGCTATATTTGGCGCCTTCCCTTTATTCCCGGCTCATCCACCGCAAACGCAATCACCCATAACTCCGCCCTTAATCTGGCCCTGGATGTTGGAGCCCCAGTATTGCATGATCCAGCTTCAGAAGCCCCGTATTTTACTTATAGTCTGGACAATGACTACATCGTCTGGTTCCGTGATGTCAGAAGCATTGCAGCCATTCTGGCTCTTGTAGCCGAGTACGGCCTTGAGGGAATCGGCACCTGGAATATTATGCAGTTTGCCTCAGGCCTATGGCTGCTGATTAATGCACTCTTTGATATAAGGAAGGTGTAAACTCTTTTTTGTTCAAATTGGAAAAGCCCTGCCGATTACAGAAGGATTTTATTATCCATTAACCTTAATCAATCTGCAGATTCCTTCAAATATCGGCATTCTTTTTCCCCTGCTTTCCTTACTTCCAAACAAAAGAATCAAAAATCTTTGCAGCATATCCTCCCCTAGAGAATTGCCGGCATGAGCCACGGTATTACGGATATTCTTTGCCTCTTTAAAATCATCAATAAAATCGCGCATGTTAAATCCTATTCTTGAATAGCGCAGCTCATTATAATACCTTTTGTTATAAAAAATCAGGAAAAACCTGTAATCCCCCAGGAAATATTTAGTATCATCCCTGGTATCCTTTAGGGCGCTTATCCCTTCCTTATTCAATTTCTCACAATTATAATCCGGTATTTTCTTTACCAAAAAGCCCTTAAGCACCTTATCACATAGCATCTCAAAGGCCAGACAATAATTCAGGGCAAACGGGGAATAATCATAATCCTTTATCCGTTCCTCCGGCCTCAGCTTCATAAGAAGGTTATTCTTTAATGCTTCACCATATTTTATGTATCTGTATACTTCCTTTTGATTTTTTATCATATCCCATATTTCTTCAGCTATACCATACTTCTCAGGATCAACCTCTTCCTCCTGGGTCCATTTCATACTCCTTTGGTAGCTCTCAAGATCAATACTCTGCTGCCCATAGAGGTTATTGTTATGGACGAAGATTTCCTTGGAAATAGTCTGGAATTTAAATTGAAGATACCAGTGGTATACCTTATTGTCCTCCTGATTAAATTTATCACGCCATAAGCTATCCCATCTCTCAAAAAGGGCTCCGGCCTTGTTCATTAAGAGAGCTGACAAATCAATATCGGTAAAGCTCTTATTCTCCATCATATATTCAACTATATATCTCAGCAATACCGGTATACCTCCGGTCAGCTTATATAGCTTATCAAGCGGATACGTCTTTGGCAGGCCTTCCTCATATTTGAGTCTGTTATTTATGTATGCCATGGTTTCATTTTCAGATAGGCCTGTCATTTCGATTTTTTCAGCAAATTCTACAATCTCATCAGCTATTGCAGCTTCTGAGCCAACCACACAGGATATTCCTAAATAGCTTATGGACTGTAGCATTAGATCGACTTTTCCTTTGGCTTTCTCATTCAGCTCACCGTAATTATCCAAAAACAGATGCATTTGCTCTATATTCCTTTTGATCTTAAGGACTTTAAGGAAATCAAGCAAATTGCCAGCAATCTCGGTACCTGAAAGCAGCTCGGTCTCCATATCTGGCCCCAGCCCAAAAGCTCCTCTAATATCTTGCCTGAGCAGCTCCAATATCCTTTTGCCAAATCCGAATTCATCCTTCTCGTCATAGTAGCTGATGATCTGCTTAATATCAACATAGAGGAATAAGTGCCCATTTTCTAAAGCCTCTTTGGAAAACTGCCGGTAGCATTGCAGCAACAGAGAGGATACTCCCACACCTTTAGGACCATATACATTAATATTGGAGGAGCTTGTTAACAGCCTTTGATACAGGTCATAAAGGGAAATACTACTCTCCCTTCGGTCAATATAATATTTTACATCAAGGATTGTATCCTGATTTACCAGCCTGATAAGCTCCCGATACAGCCACGATTTCCAGCGCCTTGTAATCCTTTTTATCGCCTGGTCTTCCTTTTTTAATGAATCCAGCTCCACTATTATGGTTTCCAATGTTTCAATATAGCTGTTTTTATCACCTAATCCGGAATATGGCTGCAGGCGGCTGATGACATAAAGCATCTTCTCCAAAAAGACATTCTTATTATTATTATCATTGTCAAGTATCTTAAGAATCTGATTAATGTCAAACATCAGTCCTGCAAAAAGCTTTGACGCTTCATGCATAGTAAAATCAGGGATTTTTATCAGCAGCCTGAGGTAGCAATCTCTGATGTCTTCAAGCAGCATTCTGCTGTCAGCCTTATTCTTTGGAAGGCATATAATTGCCTCATGTATAGCCTGCAGGCTCAAATTGAAGTTCTTATCATATTCCTCCAAAAATACCAGATAACCTAATTCCGCTCTTGCTAATGGCAGCCGCTTTTTAAGCTCCTCATCCCTTTCAATATCCTCAGGGTTATCCGGCTGATATGACAAAATATCCAGCAGGATATCCTTTCTCCGGTCTTTGTCGTTTTCCCTGTCCAGCAAATAAAACGCCTCATAGATTGGCACAGGATTTTTTTCTCCTGACCTGTTTACTAGCTCCTGCAATAATGGCGTATCCTGCATTTCTTCAAAGAAGCCAATACTAACACCGACATTTCTTTCCTGACGTTCATAATCAATGTAAACCAGCTTTTGCCCTGGCGCCATCCTCTGTCCGTTCAAAACCAATATAGGTTTATTATTGGCTTCTCTCAAAATGCTTTTTATATCGTATTCCCTGCAGCTTTCTATGTAATACTTGAAATCAGGGTTCTGGCTCCTTTGATAGAGATTAGGAAGCAACAGGTTAAAATATACCGTTCCATGAAGGGCTAACAGCTTTTCAAACAAAGTCTTCTCCTGGGTTTCCAGATCAGGCTCCGTATCCGTTTTATTATTGTTGTCCCTTTTATCCTTATTTTTGATATTTTTTAGACTCTTTTCATAGGCCATCAGCCTGCTGATGTAATCAAAAAGCTTCTTTTCTTCTTCATCCGACAGCAGGGGCATCACCCTGTCCAGTTCATTGGCATATTTGTCAGAAAGGTAAGCCATTATCTCGCATATCTGTTTTGCTGTAACATCCATTGATGATATTCTTATGCTTTCATTGTTATTCGCTTTAATAAGCAGAGTTATGGCCAATGCATGAATCCTGACATATGAGTATCTCTTTGCAATTTCCGGATTTTCTTCTGTACTGGCCAAAATCATCTTATAGCAGCTCTCAGCCATGGAATAATTACGGGACTTTGCATATTGTCTTGCCAGGCCGGTCAAATAGCCGTAATTGCCTGTTTCCCTGTAAAGTTGCTCAAAAAGGGTTATGCATTGCCTGTTTTTATAATCTGAGGCTGCGTTAATAGTATCAATAACCTCATACAGGGCTGGTCCGTCATCTCTTTCCATTGACGCAAAGAAATGATGCAAAATTTCGGCTCCTTCATAAGACGTGGTGCTCTTCCTATCCAAATAATCCTGCACCAGCATTACATAAGGATTGTCCATACCAAGCTCGTCATAATCCGACGGGCTGTAAATACATTTTTTAACCAGCTCCTCATTGAGCAGAGCGCTGCCGCCATCTTCCATAATAGATAGCAGCCTGCCGACATGATAGAATTTCTCAGCAAAGGCCGACAAGGGCCGGCTTATTGGCGCTTCATCCTGTTCATAATACAACTGGAGCCATACCTTATCAATTATGTCAAATGACATCAGATAGCTTGCAAGCTCATCGGTCATTTCATACATGCCGCTGAATATATACTTCCTGATGAAAGCCTTAATAGCCTTTATGGTCATACCTATAGAGTCATTAGTGCAATTAATGGTCAAATCACATAATTCCTCAAAAACCCTCCCATGAGCGCTAAAGTCATCCTTCAGCTTCATTAGTTGCTGGCTGTACTCCTCCAGCTTGGCTGCATTAGGCGTTGACAGATGCATTTTTTCTATAATAGTCTCCGAATAAACCTTCAGCTGCTCATGACGATAGCAAAGGGTAATTGCCTTATACAGGGAAGGCAAATACTCCTTCTCCGCCCCAGATTCTATCAACGCCTCCAGCATTAGCTTCAGGTAATTTTCATCCATTGTTTTGGAATAAAGCTGATTATACTGCAGATACAACGCGTAACGGATAGAGGAACAATCTATTCCTCCTGTCAACTCCTTTGTGCCGGTATAATAGTCAATAACGAGCCTCAGCACCTCAATATTATCCAGCATCGCTCTTTCGTCACCGTATCTGCTTTTTACAACATAGTGGCGCTTGCTTATATTTGGATACAAATGCAGCATGTTTGAGATATTGTAATTGATGGGCTTTTTACCTGTCTTTAAGTTACTTATCAGTCTTTTTGTAAGCCTCAGCACATCAGGGATATTGTTTAAGCAACTAACGCAATAATCATAATACTCCTCTGCCAGCTCATATTCTTCAGTAAGTAAAAGATAATGAATATTGCTGATTAGCCGTACCATTTCCCATTGTATCAGAGCTTGCCGGAAATTCCTGAAATACAGCTTATAATCCTTTGTAACCTTTGTTATCTCAAAGGCGAATTTCAGATACCTGTACTGATGATATTTGTTATACAGGCCTGCCAACTCCTCAATATATAGGGCGGCTATATCCTTATAGGCTGTAATGCATAATTCGAAAAAGTTAATTTTGTATTTTTTATCCGCAAAATAATCGCGAAGGCCTGTAAAATGCTTTCCTACCTGATCCGGGTCGTTTTTAATCTTATAGGCTATATCTAGATACAATTCATAAGCCAGCCTTACCCACGGCAGCTTCTCATTCTCAGTGAAGGCATGTGCTGCCTGCATAATGTAATACTGATACAAATCATACCAGTCATCATATTCAAATGCCAGCTCCGCTCTGCTTCTCAGGGCATAGGCCACCTTATTCAAATATTCTTCGAAAAGCTTTTGATACTCATTTATCTTTTCCTCCTCTGCTTCAATTTTACTAAGCAGCCTATATCTGTTCATATAGTATTCATATATTTTTGCCAGAAGCAGCAGCTGATCCTTGCTTTCATCAAAATTATACTGTATTTTTTTCCAGGAATAATAGCTGATTTCAGTTAGCAGCTCATCATTGCTCTCATCCAGATAATCTTCCGGATTAGGCAGCAGTGACAGCCTAAGATTTTTCAGCATATTTTTGCTGCTGTTATTGTCTTTAGCCAGCTTGATGTCATTTTGAATTACCTTTTCAAATTTATCGTTTAATTCCTGATCCTGCCCGGGGAAAAAGAACAAATATCGGGGTAAAAAATTAATCTTTTTTATCTCCCCTTCTCTCAGCAGTTTTCTGTCACCATCTCTTATACATTTGTTCATCAGGCTTATTTTTTGTCTAATCGTATCAACATCATCGCAGCCGTTCATCAAATGCTTTTCGATGTTTACAACATAATAGCCGTAAAATTCCTTCTTCAGGCGCAAAAAATCCTCCAGATAGGGAAAACCCTCCAGTTTACCATGAATACGCCTGTATTCCTCCGCCAGGGCATATAAATAACCTCCATATCCGCCATATTCAAAGGGCTTACCCTCTAAGTCGGCATTCAGATACAACTTCTCTAAACTGTCCCAGTCCATTCCATACCGGGCTCCGAATGTCTGATTAAGATACAAAAGAAAGCTGTAATTGCCATCTCCCTTTTGGCTTTTTGCCTTTTGCGCCATTATCTGAAGGATATCTGAATAATATATGCCAGCGTCACTTTTAATATTATGCTTGAGATATATTTTTAAATAATCCCCTCCCACCTCCAGCAGCTCTCTCATTAAGGTTACATTGTTCAGCTCATACAACCTGTTCCTTATAAAATATTCCCATCCATTTTTATAATTTTTAAACATGGAAATGGCATATAAATACATTGCCTTGTTTTCCAGCACATACTTGTCTTCCTCCTGCTCAATCAGCTTAATTTCATCATCAGACAGGCCCTCTTTGCTCTTTTTTTCCTTACATATTTGCAGTTGCTTATCATAATAATCTCCCAACTCACAGATCCTTTGATAACGATCCGGTCTGTCTTCATCCCGGTATAACAGCTCAATATAAAAGGAGCGGTTTAATTGGGAATATTCCAACATTTGCGGATATACTGACGCCAATCTCATAAAGTCGGCCAGTCTTTCAGCTTTATATTCCTCTTCACGATATATTTTAACCAGATTATTGATCGCTTCTTCCTTATACTTCTGCTCAGGATCCTCTTTAAGATACTTAATATAATACATTTCTGCCATTCTGTTTTTGTTTTTCTGCATAATGTATAATCTTGAAGCAATACCATAGCTGCCGGTTAAGTTTGTAGCAAACCTGTTATTGCCTTCAATATGGATAAAGCGGATATTGTCCAAATCATTTTCCGTATATCCGTAGCTCTCCATAAAACTAGGGTTTTTCAGCATATATCTGTAATAGTTTGATATGGTCCTTTTATCATCCCGATAAACGGCCATTTCAAAATAATTCATCTGATCAGGATTGGGAAATCTAATGCCGAAATATAATTTTTGCATAAGCTCTATTTCAGCCAAAGAATAACCCAGGTTCAGAAGCAAATTCCGATCCAGCAAAAGCTTTTTCAGCGCATGAGTGTCCCACTCGATTATTGCCTTTTCCAATTCATTTGGCGTTACCTCAATTGATAACAGTTCGTTCATCCTATCCCCATCCTTCTTCCATCTGCTTTTGTGCGGTCCGCTTTTATGGTTAAGTCCTTTTCCCTGTGCAATACATTAATAAGTATCTTCTTCGGATTGGATCTTGTCTCCTCAAGCCCCTGCTTCCTTGCCAAATCCTCATCAGCCGCCATTACATTATCTTTGATACTTTTCTCCCTTGGTTCTTCAGTCGGCTCTGTTATTATTGCCCTACGGTGCTCATCCGTATTCCGGTATTCATCCGGACCTTGGCTCTCCTTTTTGCATCCTGTAAGCATAAGAGCAAATAATAATAATAATCTTAGCAATATAGCAGTAAGTTTTTTTCACAGGTCTTCTCTTTTTTCTGCAATTTAATTAGTCAGTCGTTAATGGGTGCTTCATGTCATCAGCGTAAAGGCAGATACCATTTTATGTTACCATTTTTAGCATTCTGCGTCAATCAAAGCAAGCTTCATTCATATAAAACCTCAGCTTTTTCATCAATGGACTTCTTAATTTCCTTTGGCCGGCTTTGCTTATGCAGACTTGCATATTTATTCATTTGAGTTATAATATATCTACTGTCTGAGATCTCTCAGTTGCCAGGCTAACAATTTAAATTCACAGGGAGCTAGTCTCAAAATGAAAAATAAAACTGATTTTATACATGGATTAAAGCAAGGTATGCCTATAGCTATGGGTTATGTACCGGTATCCTTTACCTTTGGCTTAATGGCTGTGGCAGGAGGCCTGCCAGCCTGGCTGGCCTTTGTCATATCCCTGACCAATCTGACCAGCGCTGGACAGTTTGCAGGAACCAATCTTATTATAGCAGGCGCCGGCTATCTGGAAATTGCACTGACCACCTTTGTCATTAATATCAGATATATGCTGATGTCCCTGTCACTGACGCAGCGTCTGGAAAAAGGCATGACATTGGCCAAACGCCTGATGGTAGCCTTCGGTGTGACAGATGAAATCTTTACCGTTGCCTCCATGGAAAAGGGCAAGCTTTCTTTTCCCTTTATGATGGGCTTAATTATTGGGCCGGTTATAGGCTGGTCCGGAGGCACCCTGTTGGGAGCTGTTATAAGCACTGCCCTGCCTGAGAGCTTAAGCGGTGCCATGGGAATTGCCCTATATGCAATGTTTATCGCCATAATCCTGCCACAAGCCAAGAAATCCAGGGCGGTTATTATCATTGTTCTGATAGCGGTAGCAATAACCTGTATGCTGAAATACTTCCCCTTATTTAAATCAATCTCCTCCGGTTTCCGGGTGATAATAGCCACCGTAACAGGTGCAGGCATCGGAGCATTTTTATTTCCTGTTAGGGATGAGTAAGGCTGACTCAATAAATAAAAAGACATTCTCCCATGACTAATTATTAATAGCTTCAGGGAAAATGCTTATTAAAATCACGCTATCAAGCTTCCTTAATTAGTAATATAAAAACTTACAAAATGCTATTATTTATCACATAAATCATATCAGGTATATACAAGGAGAAAATCATGACATTAGACAAAGCCCTTATTGCCGTATTGATTATGGCTCTTGTTACATATATTCCAAGGTCCTTGCCAATAGCTATATTCCGCAGGGAGATTAAATCATTATATATAAAATCCTTTCTCAAATATGTACCCTATGCGGTTTTGGGCGCACTTACCTTTCCGGACATCTTTTCCTCAACAGGCAATTTAATCAGCGCCATATGCGGAACCCTAGTAGCCCTTTGGCTTGCATACCGTGAAAAAAGCCTTGTGATTGTTGCCAGCTGCGCTATTATAACTGTTTATATAACCGGGCTGATAATTTAGGCATTTTTCATAAGAGCAAAACAGGCTGTCGGCCACTGTGGTTTTGCTATCCCAGGGCGAATCGCTTATTATAATTAACTTCTGTTTTTTTCTGTCATAGCCATTTCCTTTTGTTTCTTTTTTCTTAACTGCTTTTATCAGGCGATAATTTCCTTTTATGTACGAAAAGCCTGTCAGCATATTGCGCCCTGCGATCCCATTCCACAGCTTTGCTGAAGCTTTCAGGCAGATCCTTGCCCTCGATATACATATCACTTAGCAATCTTCGTGCTTCAGGATAGCCTTCCTCCGCCAGCTCAAAGAGAGCCTCAATACCCTTTTGTTTATCCTGACTGTTTAAAGCAACCTTAATCTCATCAAAACGTTTTTCCCAGCTCAGTAGCTTTTCCATATCGTAATAATCTGCCTTATCCACATATATAGGTGTCTCTTGTCTGCTAAATACCTTGTCCCAAAATTCTTTATTACTAATCTTCAGTTTCATGCTACCTTCCTTCTGAAAAAGCCTCAGCAGCTCCTGCTGCCAGATAATTATTTCATGCCGTAATAATCTGTTCCTCTTTAGTTTCACCAGCTATCATCAGTCCGTCCCACAAAATATCAATATATACTGTCATTATCTTCATAAATCATTTTGCTATATTAATTCCTGCTCCGGCTACAGCATTTCCCCCAATGCTATTGCATCTGATACCGGCACCTGCTGCTGCATTTCCGCCTATTTTCTCACAATTAATAAAAGCGCCGGCGGTTGCATTCTGTAAAATATTCTTGCATGTGATGCTCCCAACGCTTTCGACATTCAGCGCCTTTCCATTATAAACAACTTCTATGTTAGAGCAGTTTGGAGGCCCGTACTGATACAGCTTATGACCAATATAAGCAACTATTCGAAGCTTGCCGTCATCCGGCCATGGTAAATCTTTATTTCCTCCTGCCATTCCTTTTTCAGCCTCATTAAGAGAAAGCTTATCTGCTTTGAATAAATTAAGAATCTTTTTATAATTATACTTCATAATTAGGACCTCTCCTCCCCTTCTTTCCATCTTTATATTACATAATACACTAAGCAAGATAATTATTCCATATAATTATATATATTAATTAATAATCACTTAAAATACATGAGGGCCTCCTCCTGACGAAAGCTCGCATTCAATGGGGGCATATTAGACTGTATTATTTGCTAAATAGTTCCATTCGCTAAATAAAAAGGCTCCTGTGTATGATTAATGCAGTCTCTTTAATCATACACAGGAGACATAGCTTTATTGCCGGTTAGATAAATAATCAATTAGTATAAAAGGTTTAATCTATATGGTGTCTACCTAAGCAAATTAAAATCAAATATGTATGTAACATCAGTATCTACAGTGTCACGTTTTTTGCCGCCCTGGTATATTACCAGCTCGCCCCTTCTCTTTTCTGTGTTGTAATCGGTAAGATATAAAACCTTCTTTTCATTTACAGGAACATATTGATATACACCATCAGCTATCTTAGTCTGCCCATCGCCCCTTCTGCAGTATAAGGTACCTTCTTCCTTATCCTGATCATAGTCGGTAAGATAAAACAGCATGTCACTATCCTCCAGGCTGTACAGACTGTCAAAATACACATTTGTGGCTAATTTCTTTCTTTCCCGATAGATTTCACCGGAGCCGTCCTCCATATCCTTGCAGTAAATCAGTTTCCTTCCGTTTAATAAATAATAATCTGAAACATCCTCATCCACTGCAACCGGAGTCTCAATTCCCTTACCGGATATTTTCACCGACTTGAGGACACCACTCTTCTTATCAGATTCATACTCATCAAGGAAATAGATGGTTCCATCATCAGATATATCCCATCTTGATGCATTCTGTGCTGCAATTTTATATTCCTTGTCCTTATATGCTATAAATATATCATCCTGTTTGCTTCTTGCACTTTCTAAATTTTTCAGAACATCAGCATAAATTAATATTGTACTGTAACCATTCTTAGCTATAAGATCTGAAAGCTTGAGAGCTGCAATCTCAGTATCGTTATACTTCTGATACACCGCAGCAGGTACCTTTGTACTGTAAGCCAGAAGGCCTGTACTCGGGCTATCATAGGCAACATCCCTGACAATCTCTTTTTCAGTACTTCACTCCAATAATATAATATAAATTTGTTGTAACTTATGGCATTAGCTTCACTCATAAATTCTGCACGCAACATATCTCTTAAAAGCTTATCCTCATAAAGGCTATATGCCAAATTATACTCTTCCCTTAAGCGATTGCATTCATTTTCCCATTCTTCATAATCCTTTTTGTATTGCTCAACTGCCTCATAATAAAGCTCCCAGTCAATTTCTTCTCTCCAATATCCCCATTCATCCAACTCCTCATTATATTCGTTTCCCCAATAGGAAGAAACCCATAAATAATATACATAATCAGCAGTATTCGGGTATTTCGGTTCATCAGGATATGACGGATAAGCGGGCTCAACTATATTCTTATCGATTTCTGCATAATCATCATCAATAAACTTATCCAGTGTATTTTTCATTCCTTCGGATTTCAGATAATATACCGACTTTTCATCTACCACAGATACTACACGTGTAACATCTGAAGCTATCTTGGTCTTGTCTTCTTTATTTTCCTTTACATAAAGAGAATCATCCTTAAGATAAAAAACCTTTTTGCTGTTGGGAAATGCTTTTACAATACTTGCTTCACTGTCAATCTTATTTTTCTCAGGCTCCTTACCGCTCAGATGCATCTCATAAATTGTATTATCACCATCATCATCCTTTGTATAAATAATATAATTTCCATCATCACTTACATATACTGAATTAACATCATCATCAAGCTTTGTTTTTTCATCTTTAATCCTGTCATAGACATACAGCCTGTTTTCAGATCCCTTTACATAGTAGAATTTACTTCCACTCCTGTTTATTGATGTATAACGGATATTTCCACTGTCAATCTTATGGCTTTCCCCTGATTTGCCTGTCCTTAAATCTCTCCAGTAAATAGTAACTCCGTCACCAACTTTGTCAGGATAGAATATATAATTATAGTTATCACTAAAATGGATATAGCTGTATGAAAGCAGAAGCATATAAAAATCCGTATCAAATAATTCATTTTCATCAATACCTACACCGTCAAAAAGCTTACTTGTCAGCTCATAAGGCTTGATTTTTGATATATGGGACAGATTTATCTCCTTGTCCTTAACATATAGGATATAAGGATTCTCTGCTTTCTTTCCCCCTCTTAAAACAAAAAGCCTGCAAAAGCAGCTATAAATACGGCCGCCACGACTGATACGCTTATCAGAATTTTAGCAAGCGGGCTTTTTTTCTTTGCTTTCCCGGATTCATTCTTTTCCGGCTGGCTCAAAAATGGTTCATTCTGCTGAACTCCGGTATTAGGCAGATTATCAGGCCTAGTTATACCGGCTTCCTGCTTCGGCAGCTTTTCATCAGTATTATTTGCATTCACCTGCTCATTAATCGGTAAAGCAATCCTGTTTCCGCATTCCGGACAAAAAACAGAATCCTCATCGATCTGAGCCCCGCAATTCGGACAAAATATAGTTGCCTTTGCCGATGCCGGCTGCACCTCCTGATTCTCTAAATTTGCTCCACAATTTGGACAAAATTTGCTATCATCTCCTACAACTGCATTGCAGCCCGGACATTTTCTCTCATTTGTTAGCATAGTTTTTTCCTCCATGAATATAATTAATTAAAATTCGGTCGATTATATAAATCCGGATATCTTTCCCGGATCTATATCAAGCTCTTGCTGTAATAATTGCTCTGCCGAAGCATACAGTTAACATGTTATATTATACCAAAGACTCAATTATACAACAATTATCAGATTCGACAAATTTCTTTCTTTTTTGATATATCCTAAGCTCGCTCAAAAAGGGCGCTAATCCTGTCAGCTGGAACAGTTTTCCTCTTTTCTGCAATTTTTCTGCCAGTTTATCCAGAGCCTGCTCACTTATAAAAGGAGCTAATCCACATAAGCTTCTCATATTTTCAACGACATTAATTTTATCCACCAGTTTATCCAAATAATCCTGGTCAATAAAAGGAGCTATGCTGACTAAATCCTCGACTGTCAGCTTATCTTCATTTTCAATAATTTGATCAGTAAATTCTTCTATTTCCCTTGGCTTTAAAATAGGAGCTATATCGCCAATATCCTTATAAATAAAAGCTAGTGTTGCTTGAGTTTTATTAATTTTCCTTCTCAAGTTTTACTTGAGAAAATCCATTTTAAAATATGGGTTAAGCTATAATACTTCATAATGCATATAGGTTATATCATTTATTAAGAGCATCCGCCTAAAGCAGATGCTCTTAATAAAACCATACTCCCCAAATGTACTGATTTATGTAACATCGAATAAAATACACAAACGAACTCTTGCGGCTTATAGTTCGAGCAGCCATAACGGTTATATGAGAAAGTACCCCTGCTTATATAAAAAGGATAAAGGCTTCTACTTCTTAAAAAAGGTTTTGATAAAG
>ENA-OWPA01000907-OWPA01000907.1-bioreactor-metagenome-genome-assembly--contig:-NODE-907-length-26856-cov-35.902984_pt1 | contig 26856 bp, 24 predicted proteins | sample MGYA00238139_ERZ651803 | MGnify/ENA primary metagenome ERZ651803 (study PRJEB26909, sample SAMN07631231) | bioreactor metagenome | isolation source: Switchgrass digestor | place: USA: Dartmouth... | reverse complement strand
TGGCGCACCCTGAGGGACTCGAACCCCCGACCAACTGATTCGAAGTCAGCGACTCTATCCAACTGAGCTAAGGGTGCATATTAAGATACATTACTATTATAAATCAATTTAAGGTTATATACAAACATAATCTTTATAAATTTTTATAGTAATATTGATAAATTTAATCTATAATTAACCTTCTGAGTTAGATGGTAGCCACAACTTAATTCTAGTATTTTATTATAAAAATATAGTAATGGCAGTATACATTCCATTACTATATTTTTATGTTTTTTCGTAAATCCAAATTAGTTAGGGGTGCATTTTATATTCTCGTATAAAAAAATTGGCTTTCGCCAATTATTACTTGCGTTGGTGCGGAAGAGAGGATTTGAACCTCCACGTTTATACAAACACTAGAACCTGAATCTAGCGCGTCTGCCAATTCCGCCACTCCCGCATTATATGGTGACTCATCGGCGACTCGAACGCCGGACACCCTGATTAAAAGTCAGGTGCTCTACCGCCTGAGCTAATGAGTCAAATATAAATAAAAATGGGGTGGATAATGGGACTCGAACCCATGATCTCCAGAGCCACAATCTGGCGCCTTAACCAACTAGGCCATACCCACCATAATCATTCCTGGAGCGGATGAAGGGAATCGAACCCTCATGGCTGGCTTGGGAAGCCAGTGCTTTACCACTAAGCTACACCCGCACTAAAAAATTAATTATTTGCTGACAATATAGAATTATAACAGCTTATTTTATATTTGTCAACAGATATACTACTTAAAATTTTATTTTCTCAATAGTCATTTCTATACTATCTTGTATATTTATTATACCATAAGTTTTTAATTTATAAAAGCCCCTTGGATAGGTAGGGCTTCCTGGGTTCATAATATATATTCCTGAATCCTCTGCTATCATAGGTATATGGGTATGCCCATATAAAACTACATTAGCTTCTAATTCCTCTGCTCGATATAATAAGTTCATCACCCCATGTCTAACACCATATTTATGCCCATGTGTTAAAAATATTCTCTTTCCTCCTATTTCAATAACCTTATCATCTTCATAATTTTTATTAAAAAAATCTCCATTTCCTCTAACAATTTCCACCTTAATTCCGGTTTCCTTTTCAATATTTTCTCCATCCTCTACATAGTCGCCCAAGTGTAGGATAATCTGGGGCTTCTCCATGTTCTTTATAACCTTGAGCATATCATCAATATTTCCATGAGTATCACTTACTACTAGTATCTTCATCTACACCATCCTCTAATACATTCATTATTTCATTCCTTAAATTATATAACGCCCTAGCTCTATGGCTTATGGTGTTTTTTATTTCCTCTCCTAATTCAGCAAAGGTCTTTCCATAGCTATCAACTATAAACAACGGATCGTACCCAAATCCACTACTTCCTTTTTTCTCAAAACCTATGTATCCTTTGCACTGTCCTTCAACTGTTATTGTCCTTCCATCTTCCGTTATAAGTGCAATAACCGTTACAAAGGTTGCAGTTCTCTTTTCCATAGGAACACCATTTAATTCTTTTAATAGCTTTGCTATATTTTTCTCTGGAGTAGGATTAGGTTCTGAATACCTTGCTGATTTTATACCTGGTTCTCCGTTAAGATAATCTACAAATAAACCCGTATCATCAGCCATTACCATTCCATCTACTTTTTCCTTTAATGCTTTAGCCTTTTTTATAGCATTTTCCACTAGGGTTTTCCCATCCTCTTCTACATCTAAATCCTTAAACCCCAATTCATCCTTGGATAATACCTCAATAGGCAAATCCTTCAATATGTCCTTTATTTCTAATACTTTATGAATATTTCCAGTTGATAGTATAAGTTTTCTTCTTTCCATGTCTTTCTCCTTCTAGCTTTTTCTATATTATAACAAAAATTATACTAATGTATATATTTTTTTCATAAAAAATAAGCTGCCTTCTAGACAGCTTAGTATTCATTAGCAAAGGTTGGTATAGTAGCATTTATGTACACATCTAACCCTGCATCGTCTAATGTTTTACCATCAACTAGTAGTTCTACTTCCTGTATATCATCAAATTGGCTCAAAGTAAGGCCTATATTCCTTACCATTTTGTTCAGTACTACGCCAGCATCCGATGGATAATCTGTATCAAAGGAAATATCCACGTATGCTGTTCCATTGCTTACATCTACTCCATGGAATGTCACTCCTTCTGGAATATCTGAAGTAAGTCCCAATTCAGATGGTGGTCCATCAAATAGAAGTTCCAATGCAGTATATATATTGGGCACTGGTGCTAGGGTTGGAACAGTTACAGGTACATAGTATTCGAAATTTTCCTCGTAGTTTTCTCCTTTATAATATACCAACACTTTGGAACCAGACTCGCTAATATTACCTGCAAGGTTTATGTTTTCCCTTTTAAAGGTGCCTGAAGCGCTGGTTCCATGAGTAAATGTAGATATTGTTTTACCTTCTACTAAAAACTGCACTTCTTTTATAGTTGGAAATTCAGTTAGAGTGTATACAACTCCGTCAATTAGATTTTCTTCATCTTCTTTGGATTCAACATTCAATACTTGCCTGCTGAAATCCACCTTACAAAGTCCAGTATCAGGATTTATAGACATTCCCAATATTTCAGTACCTGCAGGAATAATCGGAGACAATCCGGTAAGACTTAAACTTTCCCTTAATTCAGGACTATCAATCATATTCCTCAATGCAAGCTTAGCTATCCCCTCTTCCCAAGGAAGCCGCCTCATAACTGGAACAAGCAAGCCTTGTTTATCTTTAAAGTATAATATTGTTTCCCTCATTGAATCATCATCTGTAATATCAAATTCATAATCATCATCTGATCTTATTATTTCAATATCATCACCTGTTAAAACATTGGAGCTTTTTTCCTTCCTAAAATCTTTAAATTTAAGAGTTAGTCCCACTGCCAATACCAAAATTATTACCATAACGGGTATTATTATTTTATTCCTATTTACCATTCCTTACCCCCCTACTTGTTTTTATTACATTATATTAGAGGATAAGAAATACTATGATTATTTTCTTTTAACTGTTGAAAAATAGCCTCCACTTATGGGGCTTATTGCATTTATTTTAATCCCCGTATATATTAATATAGCGGAGATAATCTCCGCTATTTTTAATATTCATTAAAGTAATTTTCAATTCCCTTCACAATAGATTCTACAATTAAGTTCTGATAAGCTTCCGTTTGCAGTTTTGCTGCTTCTTCCTTATTGGTCAAAAAGCCCATTTCAATCAATGCTGCAGGCATCTTTGTCCTTCTTAAAACTGCTAGCTCTGGTCTTTTTATAATCCCCTTATTAACTGCTCCTGTACCCTGGATTAATGCATCCATTAAAGCCTTTGACAGTGGATAGTTATCTGTTTCTTTTACATCAGAGTTAAATGCAGGACAGTATAATACCTGTATTCCCTTAATGTCAGAACTTGATATGGAGTTACAATGAAGACTAATAAATATATCAGCATCGTTTCTGTTGGCTATTTCTGCTCTTTCAGTTAAGTCTACATATACATCACTATTCCTAGTTAAAATTACATTGTAGCCCTTCTCCTTAAGAGCGTTATTAAGCTTTAATACAACAGCTAAATTAATATCCTTTTCCTTAACTCCATTTGGTACTGTACCTGGATCGTGTCCACCATGACCTGCATCAATCACTATAGTTCTATCATAAGGTTTTACTACACTTGATTTCACTATACACAAAGATATTTCATCTGTTATTTCTTCAGATAGCACAGTATATTCTATGCTTTTTTTGAAATTAATTTGGAACTGATACATTCCATCTTTTTCAGTAACAATAATATCTTCAACTAGTCCATCGGAAATATTTATATAGCCTTCCTTTGTTTCCAGCTTATCTGATGGTACTTGAACTATTATTGATTTATCCTTTTCAATATAGTCTACACTATATTCTGTTTCTTCAGTGGTGTTTATGGTAATGAATCCTTGAGTTCCTTCTATGTAGTATTTTATAACCTCTTGTAAATTAGTTTCCGGAATAATAATTATCCTGTCATCGTAGGATACTATGCTTGCTTCAGGATTGGTTATTCCATCCTTTACATCCATAACTATTCTTACAATCCTGTCATTTGATGTATAAAGGTTATCTGGTACAAATTGAGATATTCTTAAACCTTTAACAAATCCTAATTCATAGTCATATTTAAAATAATCTCCACCAACTAAAGATGAATCCAGCAAATCCACGACTATTCTGGCTGGGTTTTTTAGCTTCATGGTCCTGATTTCTGCATCATTGCTGTTATATATTACAATTGCCTCTTTTCCATCAATTATTTCCTTCTCAATTTTCTTTACTTTGTTTACAGGAAAGACTGTAATTGATTTACCATCATCGCTTGGTACAATGTCGAAATCAGATTCTTCACTTAAGTTGATTACTACCCTAACTACTTTCGGATCATTGGTAAATTGAGAAATACTTACTCTCTCTATTGGATCTTTGTCTACAACAATTCTACCTATACCACCTTCAAAATCTACTCCACCTTCAATATCCAGTATTGCATTTTCAATATCAATTACCAACCTGGAAGGGTTATCTAGTGATAATGTAGAATACTTGATCTTTTCGGTTGCTGTAATAGTTACTTTTGGAATATTTGTACTTCCTTTTATTGTTGCTACATTTTTTACTCTGTTAGCATTTCCATCCTTATTATCACCCTTGCTAATTAAACCGTTGATAAATGGTACTTTGTTGTCTTCATCATATCCTACTTCATATCCTAAGGTTTCTGAAATAAGCCTTAATGGAACCATAGTCCTGGAGTCAGACTTGCTTGTCCCATAGTTGAATGTAACAAGCTTGGGAACCCAGGTACTATCAATGACTTTCTTTTGGCCGTTTATGTATATCTGATTACTACCTATTGTTAAAGCCATTTCAACCTCGTCATTGGCAATAAAGGCTGTTTTAGTCTTTTGGTCCCAATCTACTTTAGCACCATATTTTTCTGCTACAAATCTAATGGGAACAAAAGTTGCGCCCATTGTAATAAATGAAGGCACATCCAGCTGAACTGGTTGTCCATCCATAATTACTGGTACTTGCCTTACTGACTGGTTTTTCCCATCGTACCTCACAGTGATATAGCTTGAAGAATAACCTTGGGCATTTGACAATGAAGACATGATAAAAATCAGGATGAATAGGCAGGATAGAAATACTTTACACTTTCTCATATTAACTGCCCCTTTCTACATCATCTCTTATTGTATATATTGCTTTAAATTATTTATATCATTTACCAACTTATTATGTCAACAAGTTGGAAGTTTTGTAACCATACTGTAATATTTATCTGGAAAGGGCTTTATATAACTCATCGCTGCCTGGTGGTGCTATTTCCTCTACTATTTCCCCTCGCTGTAATAGTATCCCATCTTCTATGATTTCACCTATTTCTGTTATGAGTATTCCCTCATCATCAAGGCTCTTCTTTAGCATTTCTGCTTTATTGGGATCTGCTATAATAAGCATACTGCCACTGGATATAAGCCTATAGGGATCTATATTAAGTATTTTGGCTATTTCCCTTGTTGATTCTTTCATAGGAATTTTATCCTTATATATTTTGACTCCCTTTCCTATTGCATAGGAAGCCTCCCATACTGCTCCAAAAACTCCTCCTTCAGTAATATCGTGCATATAGCTTACTCCAACTTCGCCGCCTATTATTCCTTCCTTTATGACAGATATCATTTTACTCATATCTAAAGCTTCATTGAGCTTATCTTCATCCATTCTTTCCTCCAGGTACTCCTTTAATTCCCTTGCAATTATTGAAGTACCTTCAATAGCTGCATATTTAGTCATTAGTATCCTATCACCTACTTTGACCTTACTGGAATCTAGCATATTTGCCTTTCTCTGCTTTCCAATAACTGTAGTAGATATAACTACCCTGTTTACAGCATCGGTAATCTCTGTATGTCCACCAATTATCTCCACATTAAGCTCCTTAGATGCTTCCCCTGCTTCCTTCATTATAGTTTCTATTTCTTCCTCAGTTATTGTAGGTGGAAGTAAAACCGTAAGCAAAACTCCAATAGGCTCTGCCCCACTGCTTGAAACATCATTACAGGATATATATATAGCAAGTCTGCCTATGTCCAATGTAGTGCCTGTTATAGGATCTGTAGACATAACACAGACTTCATCTCCAAAGTCTATAATAGCATTATCTTCTCCTACAGCTGCTCTTACTATAACCTCTTTCCTTTTATTCTTTATATTATTAAGAACTACTTTCTTCAAAAGCTCATTCGACAACTTTCCTATTTCCATTATTATGCCTCCCGGATATTTTTATTATTGTATCTATTCTATATAATATATTTTATCAAAATACAGACACTTTTGGTACACTTTAAGTACACTTATGTAAAAAAATAAGATGGAAATCAAATGATTCCATCTTATCTTTCCTTTAATGCTTCTAATACAAGCTTATTTACAAGCTGAGGATTTGCCTTTCCCTTTGTAGCCTTCATTACCTGACCTACTATAAATCCTAATGCCTTATCCTTACCATTTTTATAATCTGTAACAGATTTCTGATTTTCATCTAGTACTTTGTTAACTATGTCCTTTAATTCTCCTTCATCACTGATTTGAATCAAACCTTTTTCCTTTACAATATCATCTGGTTTTTTGCCAGTCTCAAACATATCCTTTAGAACCTTCTTACCTATATTGTTGCTAATTTTTCCTTCATTTATAAGCTTTAACAAATCAGCTAAATCCTTGGAAGAGAATTTCAAATCTTTTATTTCTATTCCTTCTTCATTTAGCCTATATAGCACTTCTCCCATTATCCAGTTGCTTACTTGTTTAGGATCCTTAGCAAACTTGACAGTTTCTTCAAAGAATAATGATAAATCCTTTGATTGAGTTAATACTCCAGCATCATATTCTGGAATACCATATTCCTTAATGAATCTCATCTTCTTATGATGAGGAAGCTCTGGCAGGTTGTTTCTAATTTCCTCTATCCAGCTTTCTTCAATTACTATTGGAGCAATATCTGGTTCAGTATTGTACCTATAATCTGCTGCCACTTCCTTAGTTCTCATTACAACAGTCTTGTTTTCAACTTCATTCCATCTTCTGGTTTCTCTTGTTGTATTCTTTCCTTCCTCCAACAGAGCAATATGTCTCTTAACTTCATATTCTATAGCCTTTCCTACTGCACTAAAGGAGTTTAAGTTCTTTATTTCTGTTATATTGCTCTTTAATCCTCTTTCCTCATCTATTACATTTAAGTTAACATCACAGCGAAGTGATCCTTCCTCCATTTTACAGTCGCTAACTTCAATATATTGTAATGTTGACTTCAGCTTTTCCAGAAAATCTTGAGCTTCTTCCTTGCTATTCATATCAGGTTTAGTTACTATTTCGATAAGGGGAACACCTGACCTGTTATAATCTAGAAGTGAATCTCCCTTTTCTGTGTGTATTGATTTTCCAGTATCCTCTTCTATGTGTATCCTTATCAAGCCAACCTTTTTAGGCCCATTTTTTGAGTCTACCTCAATATATCCTCCTGAACATAAGGGTACATCTGCTTGGGTTATCTGAAATCCCTTTACTAAATCTGGGTAGAAATAGTTTTTCCTGTCCATCATTGAATGAGTTGCTATATTGCAATTAAAGGCTAAACCAGCTCTTATTGCATATTCTAATGCTGATTTGTTCACTACAGGAAGTGCCCCTGGAAGTCCTAAACATACAGGACAACATTGGGTATTGGCATCCTTGCCAAACTCATTGGCACAACTACAGAACATCTTTGTTTTAGTTGATAGCTCTACGTGTATTTCCAATCCTATTAAAGTTTTATATGCCATTACATTACACCTCCTAAGCTCTTTTCAAGAGCATATGCAGCCTTTAATATATTTATCTCCTTAAACCTGTCTCCAATTATCTGTAGTCCAATAGGCAATCCATTTGCAGCTCCACAAGGCATGGACAGCGCACATATTCCAGCCAAGTTTACTGCCACTGTAAACAGGTCAGACTTGTACATTGTAACAGGGTCTGTTATTTCTCCTACTTTAAATGGTAAATTTGGAGTTGTTGGTCCAAGTATTATATCGTATTTTTGGAAGGCTTTATCAAAGTCATTTTTTATTAGAGTTCTAACCTTCAATGCCTTTTTGTAATACTCATCTGCTTGCCCTTTGCTCAATGAATAGGTACCTAGCATTATTCTTCTCTTTACCTCTTTTCCAAAGGCCTCTGTTCTGGATTTTATAAACAAATCATCTATGTCATTATAATTTTTTGCCCTATATCCGTATCGTAATCCGTCATATCTGGACATATTTGTGCTTAACTCTGATGTGGAAATTATATAATAATCAGGTAATCCATGTTTTATATTTGGAAGAGAAATTTCTTCTATTTCAACACCCAAATCCTTTAATATATTTACTGTATTTAAAAAGCTATCCTTAATATTTGAGTCAATCTCAAGTTCCAGATATTCCTTTGGTATTGCTGCCTTCATGCCTTTTATATTATCAGTTAAGCTGTTAATATAGTCTGGTATATCCAGTTCCATGGATGTTGAGTCTCTTTCATCGTGACCTGCTACAGCTTGTAATAATAGAGCAGCATCCTTAACATTTCTTCCAAAGGGGCCTACCTGATCCAAAGAATTTGCCATTGGTACAACGCCGTATCTTGATACAAGTCCATATGTAGGCTTTATTCCTACTACTCCACAAAAGGCTGCAGGCTGTCTTATGGAACCCCCTGTATCTGTTCCTAATGCTAATGGAGCTTCTTTGGCTGCCACCGCCGCAGCTGAACCACCACTAGAACCTCCTGGAACTCTTTCAGTATCATTAGGATTCCTTGTTGCTCCAAAATATGATGTTTCAGTGGATGATCCCAATGCAAATTCATCCATATTTGTTTTTCCTATTATTATTCCATCTTCTTTTTTAATCTTTTCAATAACTGTAGCCTCAAAGGGTGGTATGTAATTTTCTAGCATCTTCGATGCACAGGTTGTTCGCACTCCTTTAGTGCTGATGTTGTCCTTTATAGCTACAGGGATTCCTGCCAATAGACCTAGTTCCTCTCCGCTTCTTATCTTTTCATCTACTCTATCTGCAGCCCTTAAGGCTTCCTCCTCTGTAACAGTTATAAAAGCATTTATCTTTGATTCTTTTTCCTTTATTCTATCCAAATGAGCGGAAACAACTTCTCTTGCTGATATTTCCTTGTTTTTTACCTTTTCTCTTAATTCTAATGCAGTTAAGCTGATAATATCCATAGGTTCACCTCTTTCTATTCCATTATATTAGGTAGCTTGAAATACCCGTATTGCTCTTCTGGAGCATTTTTGAGTACCTCTTCCCTAGATAAGCTTTCTCTGACAATGTCCTCCCTTAAAGGCTGTGTCTTTTGGCTTATATTGTAAGTTGGCTCTACGCCTTCGGTGTCTATCTCTGTTAGCTGTGCCACATATTCTATAATCTTTGAAAACTCCTCTGTAAAATGATCTAGCTCTTCATCAGAAAACTCTAACTTGCTCAATCCAGCCATGTGCTTTACAACTTCCTTTGTTACCATATAGATCCTCCCTTCTTTTTGTAGTTGTATCTATCCTAGTATTTTATCACTTTCATTGTAAAAAAATCAACAAATAGGCAAATAAGACAAAGGAACAGTCCCCCTGTCTTATTTTAGCATTTCAAGGAGCTTGTTCTCATCTATTATCTCAATACCTAACTCCACTGCCCTATCATATTTAGAACCTGGGCTTTCTCCTACTATTACATAATCAGTATTCTTGCTTACAGAGCTTGAAACCTTTCCTCCCATTTTCTCTATTATATCCTTTAACTCATTTCTCTTATAGGACTGAAGAGTTCCAGTTATTACCACTGTTTTGCCTGTGAATACTGATTCCTTGGTTTCCTTCTCTTCATAGTGGGGTCTAACTCCAACTTTCAGAAGCTTATCAATGCTATTTAATATCCTGTAATCATGGAAGAATTCCACAATGCTTTCAGCGATTTTAGGCCCCACTTCAGGAATGGTTATAAGCTCTTCATAGGTAGCATTTTTCAAATTATCCAGGGATTTAAAATGGTTAGCCAAATCCTCGCTAGTCTTTCTACCAACATTACGTATCCCTAGAGCATATATGAAGGCACCTAAAGTACAGTCCTTGCTCCTTTCAATTGCATCTATTATATTTTGAGATCTTTTCTTCTTGAATCCTTCCAACTTCATTAAGTCATCAAATTTTATTTCATATATCTGTGGTATATCTTTTATGTCCAATTCCTCAAAAAGCTTTTCTATGGTCTTTTCATTAAACCCTTCTATATTCATTGCATCTCTACTTGCATAATGTACCATCCTTGATACCAATTGAGGCTTACAGGACAATGAGTTAGGACAAAATATGTGAACCCCATCCTGTATAAGCTCGGAATTGCAGGCTGGGCAGTGAGTAGGCTTTTCTATTTTCTTAGTTTTCTCATCTGTATCCACAACTCCTAATATTTCTGGAATTACCTCATTGGACCTTCTGACTAAAACTCTTGAACCTATGGCTACTTTTTTACGCAGTATATCATCATAGTTATTTAGTGTAGCCCTCTTTACAGTAGCACCAGCAATTTCTACAGGTTCAAGTATGGCAGTGGGGGTTACCTTACCTGTTCTCCCTACATTCCATACTACTTCCAATAATTTAGTAGTTACTTCCTCTGCCTCAAACTTATATGCCATAGCCCAACGAGGAAATTTCATTGTATAGCCCAATACTTCCCTGGTTTTCATATCGTTCACCTTTATTACTACACCATCGGTAAGTATATCTATATGATGTCTTTCCTCATCTATCCTTTCAATTTCATCTATTACCTCTTCAATAGATTTACATTCTTTTATATAGTCATATACAGGAAGCCTATTTTCCTTCAAAAACTCAATCATCTCCATATGAGTTTTAAACTCTTTTCCTTCTATATATCCTACATTATAAAAATAGGCTATTAGATTTCTGCTGGCAGTAACCTTAGTATCTAAATTTCTCAATGCTCCTGCAGCAGCATTCCTTGCATTTTTTAGAGGCTCAAGGGCAGTTTCATTGTATTTTTCCAATGCTGATAATGGCATTAATCCTTCTCCTTGTACCTCCATTACCCCTTTAAAGTCTATTGTCAGGGGAATAGTCTTAATAGTCTTTAACTGTGGTAGAATTGCCTCACCAACAATTCCATTTCCTCTTGTTGCTCCTTGAACAAGGACTCCATCTCTATAGGTAAGATTTACTGTAAGTCCATCAAACTTGTATTCTACTATATAAGTAGGTGATGGCAATTTGTCATCATGCTGACTATTGTACTCCTCTATGGCTCTTCTTACTCTACCATCCCAGTTTCTTAGACTACCATAATCTTGACTCTTATCAAGGCTTAATAGCCTTCCCAAATGAGTATGCTTTTCAAACTTATCAAGGATTTCTCCTCCTACCCTTTGTGTAGGAGAATATTGCCTTATTACACCTGTTTCCTTTTCCAATTTAATCAGTTCATCATAAAGCGCATCATATTCCTTATCGCTAACCTTTGGATTGTCAAGAGTATAGTAATAATAGTTAAGCTCGTTAATGATCTCTATTAGCTCATCCATCCTCTTTAACTTATCATCCATAACACACCCCTGCTTTCCTTATAGTATTTCTATTGGGGCTATTGATAATATAAGCCTCTTTAGCCCTACCTTATCAAAAGCAATAACTACTTCCTTATCGTCCTTTTTATCATTTATCTGTACTATGGTTCCTATTCCCCATTTTTTGTGGTTTACCTTAGTGCCTATGGACACATCTATATCTCCTTTTAAATTTGGATTATTTGAATTTTCTACGCTAGAATTTCTTGTATAGTCCTTAACCTCTATGAACTTCTCCCTTTTGCTATTTTTACTTGAAACAGATGTAAATACATTAGTTTCAGCATACTTATCCTCATGTCTATATTCATTTTTAGTTGAGGATTGAATTAAATCCTTTGGAATTTCATCCAAAAACCTTGATGCCATTGAATAGCTGGTTTGACCATATATGGTCCTTATTTTAGATCGAGTTATAAATAACAGTTTTTTGGCTCTGGTTATTGCCACATAGCAAAGCCTTCTCTCCTCCTCCAGCTCTGATTCATTGTCTAAGGCTCTCCTTATTGGGAATAAACCTTCTTCCATTCCCACCAAGAATACAACCGGGAATTCAAGGCCCTTTGCAGAATGTACTGTAAGCAATGTTACTGAATTCTCCTTATCTTCCGTTTTGTCCACATCTGAAAGAAGAGATATAGTAGCAAGAAAGTCTTCCAAGGTTCCATCAGGATTTTTGACTTCAAAATCAACTGCTACAGATATGAACTCCCTAATATTTTCAAGCCTTGTTTCAGCTTCTATGCCACCTTCCTTTTCCAGTTCCTTAATGTAACCTACTCCATTTACAACTTTTTCAATAAACTCATTTATGCTTAAAACTTCACTCATAGCCATAAATTCATTTATCATGTCAACAAAATCCTTAATCTTCTTCTTAGGTCCAGAGGACAGGAATGAAACCTTGTCTATATCCATCATAACACTATATAGGCTTTCATCATTATTTAAAGCATACTCTTCTATCTTCTCTATTGTAGCATTTCCTATTCCTCTTCTTGGAACATTTATAATCCTCTTTAGAGACACATTGTCTGAAGGATTTTGAATTACCTTTAAATATGCTATTATGTCCTTTATCTCTTTTCTGTCATAGAATCTCAACCCACCTACTATTTTGTAAGGTATTTTGTTTTTAATAAAGAATTCCTCAAAGGTTCTGGATTGAGCATTTGTCCTATAGAGTATTGCTATGTCCTTAAAGCTGAATCCGTTCTGTATTAGATCTATTATCTTTGAAGCCACAAAGTATGCCTCTTCCTTTTCGTCTAGCAAAGTTTCAACTGTTACCCTTTGTCCTTCTTCATTATCTGTCCAAAGATTTTTGTCCTTTCTTTCGTAATTGTTCTTTATTACGTGGTTTGCTACATCCAATATGTTTTTGGTAGATCTGTAGTTTTGCTCTAAGAGGATTGTTGTAGCACCTTTAAAGTCCCTTTCAAAGTTCAGTATATTGCTTATATCTGCTCCACGGAACCTATATATTGACTGATCTGGATCTCCAACTACACATATGTTTTTATGGATTCCAGTTATAAGCTTTATCAGTTGGTACTGAGACCTATTAGTATCCTGATATTCATCTACAAATACATATTTAAATTTTCTCTGATAATAATCCAATACATCAGTATTTTTGTTAAACAGCTCTATAGTTTTCAAGATTAAATCATCAAAGTCCAGTGCATTGTAGGCCTTGAGTTTTTTCTCGTATAAAGCATATAATTCTCCTACATTTCTTGAATAGTAATTGCTATAGTTCTGATTTATATATGTATCAGGTTCTATCATCCTGTCCTTTAGCTCACTAATCTTTGATAGCACAGCCTTCTCATTATATACATCCTTGTTTACGTTCAATTCCTTAATGCATTCTTTCACAAGAGTTATTTGGTCATCTCTATCATAAATGGAAAAACTTCTATCGAATCCTATTCTATCTATATTACGCCTCAAAATCCTTACACATATGGAGTGGAATGTTCCCATCCAAATGTCTTCTACGTTATTCTCCAATAAGCCAGTAATTCTTTCCTTCATTTCATTAGCAGCCTTGTTTGTGAAGGTAATTGCCAATATGTTGCCCGGGAAAATTCCTCTTTTCTCTATTAAATACGCTATTCTATGCGTAAGTACCCTTGTCTTACCTGAACCAGCTCCAGCTAAAATGAGCAAAGGGCCCTCCCCAAATTCTACTGCTTCCTTCTGTTTATCATTTAAACCTTTAAGGTAGTCCATCAATTAACTCCTTCCTATGTATTCATTTCTTAATTATTATATAATAAGAAGAGAATTATTCCAAATAAAATAAGAGTAGAAATCATTCCAATCTCTACTCTAGAAAACCTTTAATCTATCATTTCTTTTTCTACTATCTCTACAAGTCTACTTATAATAATTCCACGATTAGGATTATTTAAACCTATTTTATACAATTCTTATTAAAATTTATAATTTTGCTTACTATTTAACTTTAAAGAATGTAGTCTCTTCCTTCATTCAAATATAAGCCCATTTAGTTCTGCTTTTACTGCTCTCCAATTGGGCATAAACTTGTCCATATATGCTATAAACCTTACATTATGTGACTCTTCCAATAGATGAACCATCTCATGAACAATTATATACTCTAAACAAATGGGACTCTTCTTTGCTAATTCCAAATTAACCCATATCCTTTTTGCATTAGGATTGCAGGTTCCCCAGCGGGTTTTCATCATTTTTACACCAAATTCATATACTTTTACCCCCATTATAGGCTCCCATTTTGCTATTAATGGAGGGATTAACTCTTTAAGTTTATCTCGATACCATTCAATCATTACCCTTTCTCGTAGATATTTTTGAGTATTTTCCCTGACATATAGGTCAATGTATTTATTGTTTCTAATTTCTACACCCTGTTTTCTTTTATTGGTATAGATTACATTTAACAAATACCTTTGTCCTAAAAAATAATGGCTTTCTCCTGATACATACTCTCTTTCAGGCTGCCTTTCCTGGTCTATAAATTTTTGCTGCTGTTTCTTAATCCAGGAAAGCTTAGATATGGCAAATAGTCTTATAGAGTCTATATCCATGTATTGAGGGGCTGATATCTTTACCTTTCCATCTGGTGAGTGAACTGATACGTATATATTTTTAATATTCTTCTTTGTCAATTCTATTTCTATACCATGTACAGTTATTTTTTCCATTTAGTATCACTTTTCTCTATTAGATTTGAACTTCTCATCTAAATCCTTAAAGGAAAATACAAAATTATATGAATCTTCTACATCCGGGTCAATATATCCTGTACCTTTAAATCCAATCTTCTTATAAAGGTGGATAGCTTTAGTATCTTCTTTTTTTACACATACCTCTACATTCTCATATCTTCTTTCAACATACAGATAATCCAGTATCAGCTTTAAAGCCTTATATCCATAGCCTTGGTTTTGATATCCAACGTCTATCATGAATTGCTGCAGTTCATAGCATACAGGCTCTTCATTAATATCTCTAACCATTAGCATTCCTATAATGTTATCTCCCTTTTGAATTCCAAAAACCTTTGCATTGCATTTCCTGTATACATAGGCTCTTGCAAGTATTCCAATAGGGCTAGCAACATAGTTTTGCTGCTCCTCTGACAATTTTAATGAATTAAATCTTGTCCAGTTGCTTTCATCAACTTCAATCAGCAAAATATCATCCTTATTAGTTGTAAGTTTTACTGCTCCATACTCGTCCAATCCATTAAAATAAAATCCTTGTTTAAGCCAAAAATTCATATTCCTCCTATTGGATACATTAAGCTCAAAGTATTTAGCTCCCTTAGATTTTTCAATATCTGTAATTATTTTAAAATACTCCGTGCCTAGTTTATTGTTTCTGAACTCTGGCAAAATGCAATAATCAATTATAAGACACTTTCCATCTTCAGAATGAAATGTACAGTATGTACTAAATCCAACTAAATTTTTATCCTTTAAGAAGAATACAGGATAGACAGTATCAATTTTTCTTGCAAATAATTTTTCCATTTGATCTTTATACTCTAAAGAAAAAAACCATTTCTTATCCTCTTCTGTAAGCTTCAATCCTAATTCATCATTTGGAAATATGTCTCTTTTCATATACTCATAATACATATTCCAAAAAATATTAAAATCCTCTTCTGAATTAACAATACGCACTTCTAAATCCTTTTCTCTCATTTTATCCTCCATTATACAAGTAATATATAATTTTTTAAACCCTGTCAAATAAGTAGGACTTAATTACAGCAAAAAATTCTCTAACATAGGACTTTATAATAGTTGTTGGCGGTATTTCTGCTGGTAGTCCAAAGGGTATCATACCCAGTCTTTTAGCTAAAAACTTGGCTCTAAAAACATGATATCTGTTAGTTGCAATTAAAACCCTTATGTTTTCCCTATTATCAACTTCCTTAATCTTATCTAGACTCATCTTCAGGTTTTCAAAGGTGCTTGTAGACTTGTCCTCTACAAGTATTCTGTTATCCTCAACTCCATTTTCTATTAAGTATTTCCTCATTGCATAAGCTTCAGGGATATCTTCGTTTGCACCCTGTCCTCCTGATACTACTACCTTTACATCTTTATTATCTATTAAATACTCTTTAGCAACCTTTAGCCTTTCTAGTAAGGATGGAGATGGTGTACTTCCATAAAGTCTTGCACCCAGGACAATAACGTAGTCTACTTTTTCTTTTTTCATCCTTTTCCCCTCCATAATAATTATACTTTCAATTATTATGAAAAATACTATAAAAACAATAGCTAAAGCTGCTGTTATTTTAAACATTACCTTTTTCATAAATATCCCCTTTAATTTCTTAATCACTGCATAGGCATAAAGGACACCTTCCATATATAATCTTTGTTCCTCACAAGACTAAAGCTAAATCTAAAGGGATTTCCAAATCCATCATATTCATCCAAATTTTTATCTTCCCAAGAGATATTTGCATAGTTATAATCTTCTATATATGTCAATCTAATATTTACTGGATTTTTATAATGGCTGAAATTTGTTGGTCTATCTTCCTTAGGTATTGCCATATGATATTCTTTATCCCACCCTAGTTGATCCTCTTCTTTAGTATACAATTCCCATTCAGCCTCATAGTTTTCTTCCATTAGAGCATGAATATATATCTTCATTATAGATAATGGACTCATACCATTTAAGACATTTTCATCAAAATCAATTATAAATTCTTCGTATATTTCATTTTCTCTTTCATCTAAACCTATAAAGCCTTCCTTACCAATATCAGGCTCTGGTCTATAATTATCTAATTGGATATATTTAACAAGTTTAGTCTCTGGATCATAGACTATGCTTACAGTATAATCACCTGCATAGTAATACAATCTTGGATAATAAATACCCTCTCCATATTCTCTTAATTCATCATAAATATCCTCTCCATCAGGTGTCCCTAATATATCTCTAACTTCTTCTATAAGCATACCTTCCTTTACACCATAAGTTTCTTTTGTATCGATCATACCTATATTTCCATAAATGTAATTATCGTCTTCAATATAACCATTTGTATAGAAAGTAGCTTTGTCATAATGCAGATAGAGCCCACCATATATGTAACCTTTAGAAAGTGGTTCCCCCCACTTTTCTATGATTTCTGCTGCATCATCACCAATGCCAAAATCTACATTATCTATAAAGCCATTATAGGCAGCTTTATATAATGCATTATATTCTTCGTTTACAGGATCTAAAGAACTATTACCCTTGTCTTCATCTTCACAAACTACAGTCTCATAATTTTCATCTTCATTATATGCAGGATTATCATCTGGTCCTTTATAATCTCCTACTTTGTTATCTCTATTAGTAAAGATAAATATTACTAAAAGTATTAACCCCAACAAGATAAACCTTGCTCTAATATTCTTTCCTTTCATAGTCTATCACCCTATTTCAATAATATATCCAATCCCTAATATTATTGTATCATCCTTTTCCATTTTAATCCATTAAAACTCAGACAATTATAACTAATACTATTATAGCTAAATATGTTAATTACTTTTTTAACATTCAAACAGTTTCGTCGATAGAATTAAAACTTCGTTAATTATATAATTAACAATAAGAAAGGAGAGATAGTTTACATGAACAAGAAAATGAAGGGTTGGGAATTTAGAAAAACTCATGAGCCTTTAGTACTTGTAGAAAAAGATATTCCAAGGGCAAAACCCGGTTATGTTGTTATTGAAGTTAAAGCTTGCGGATTATGCCATAGCGATGTTGGTGCCTTAGAAGACCCAGGTTGGATGAACATCATCAAATACACTCCCATTATCATTGGTCACGAGTTTTCTGGAGTCATAACAGAGGTTGGAGAGGGAGTTGAAGGCTATAAAGTAGGTGACAGAGTAGCAGTGTGTCCAATGCAACCTGAGGCAGATGGTCCTGGTTACGGTCGTGATGGAGGCTATGCAACTTATTCAACTGCACCAGTAGAATATTTAATACCAATACCAGATGAGGTAGACTTTGTCCAAGCAGCAGCTGCTACAGATGCAGGAATGACTTCATATCACGCGGTAGTTGGCCGAGGCGGCGTAAAGGAAGGAACTAAGGTAGGAATAATAGGTATAGGGGGACTTGGAACCCTTGGAAATCAATTTGCCATAGAAAAAGGAGCTAAAGTTTATGTGGCTTCCAGAAAAGAATCAGCTCGTGAAAAGGCTTTAAAAGCTGGTGCCTATAAAGCTGCAGAAAGTATACTAGATTTTAAAGACGAAGGCCTTGAAGTCATTATTGACTTTGCCGGTGCAAACAAAACAACAGCCGATGCACTAGAAGCCGTTGCACCAGGTGGCAAAGTAGTAGTGGTAGGTATGGCAAGCTTAGAAACTAACATAAACACAAGTAGCTTAATTATAAAAGAAGCTAGTGTTTTAGGCTCTGTAGGAGGAACACCAGAAGATATAAAAGATATCTTAGATTTAATGAAGGAAGGAAAAGTAAGGATCGATACAGAAGAAATATCCTTAGAACAAGTGCCAGAAGGACTTGAACGCTTAAAAGAAGGCAAGGTTACAAGCAGACTAGTTATGGTAAATAAATAGAGTCTAAAGAACTAACCCTATAGATAAAGTGTAACAGGGACGGGGATTTTTGCATCAAGTTCGTGCAAAATCCCCGTCTCTTTGTTAATATAAGTTCATTGTATCATCTTTTCCCTATTCCATCCTTTAGAATCTTTACTAAGTAGTTGGCTGCCATTTCATATTCTTCGAGATTATTTGCATCTGATAATATCCGTAGGTTTGAAAATGTATAGTTCATTAGATTTTTTATAAAATCCTTAGGTAAATCATCCCTTATTTCACCACTATTAAAGCCTTCCTCAATTAAATCTCCTATATAGTCCATGCTTTTAAATCCGTACTTTTGCAGTAAATTCTCTAAAAATTCCTTTCTGGATATAAAATACTTATTCATTCTTTCCGCATAGGCTTTAGTACCAATTTCCTTAATAAAGCTTTGGGCAAATTTATCTATTGCTGGATTCGTGTGAGCAAATTTCATTCCTGCCTTTATCAATAGCTCCAGTCTATCAAAGATACTTTCGCTATACCCTATTGTATTCATTTCTTCATATATGAACTTTAGCTTTTCTTCTGTAATTATATCCAACAAATGCATGTACAGGTCTTCTTTGTTTTTGTAATGATAATAGAAGGTTCCCTTACTTATTCCTGTTTTATTTAAAATGTTGTTTAATGATGCATTTTCGTAGCCCTTTTCTCCAAATTCTTTCATTGCTATATTTATTAATTCTTCCCTTTTTTCAAAGGATTTTTTATTATTCTTATCCATGAAATCACCTTGCATCAATATTCTACTCTTTTATTAAATATTTTATAGGACAATAGATTGAGTAGGATCAAATAAACAACTCCTATAATGTAGTATTGATTGTAGCTTAAATAGAGTATTCCTTCTCCTCTTATTATACTAGATATGGATTTAGCTGCCCAAAATCCTGGTGCAAAAGAGAAGAACAGCTCCTTCTTATCTATGAAAAACAAGGCTATAATTGGAAACAATACAAATATACCCATTCCTTTCATTACAGCAAAGCCTTCTATCTTGTTAGTAGAAAAAGCGTTTATCAAAAGACCATACATTGGAGCCTCCAAAGATGCTAAAAGAGCAATTGCAAATATGTTTTTTACAGGAAAATCTCCAATATTAGAAAACCACATGACAAATACAACTGTCAAATAGGTCAAAACAAAGACTGTGATAAATCTAAAGGATAGAAACTTGTTTATACTTAAAGGAGTCACCTTTACTGATGTAAGAATACTATCATCCCTGTCTTCAAGTATTGAAAAAGCCAGTATGGCTCCAAAGGCAATAGGTGTTATTAGAGTTAATATAACCAGTATTAAGTCTGCATATAAATCTATATTAATCCCCGACCTATCAGCTATCCATGGTAGAAAATACCTGCCTATAATACCAAATATAAATGGATATATAAGCATAAATCCTATCATAGAGTCTCGACTCCACTTCTTTAATTCAGATTTAATAAAACTTGTATACATGGTTATTCACCGCCTTCTTTAACTTGAAATTCGCCAAATTTTTTCCAGACTATACGGTATAATACTAAAGATGCCGCTATTAAATAGGTTAAAGCAAACAAAATTCTCCAGGTATCCATTCCTCCTGCAGTGCTTTCTAAAAGTATGGAAGCAGATTTAGTAGGCACTATAAATAGAATTTTATCTACTATTTCATTTTTAATAAATCCTACTTGTTCCAATAGGACTGGTATTGTAAATATAAAGGTATATTTCATCATAGCCATTAGCATTTCAGTGAAATCCCTTGTATTGAATGTTAATAAAAATCCTACTAATGAATGGAAAAAAGCTATAAGTACAACTGATCCTATTAATCCTAATAGGTTTAAGTTTATTTCCTTAAACAGCTTTCCATATCCATATATGATAAGGAGTGTAATTACATTGGATGTTATATTTGCAAAGGTTTTAGCAAATATATACTCAGTTTTGCTTATGGGAGAAACCAACAAAGTCCTTATAGTTCCCTCCTGTTTTTCATAAAAAAGAGTAGCTCCAACTAGTATCATGGACATTGCTGTAGCATCTATATATACTAACATAGGTATTAGGCTAGTTATATCTTCCACATCAACAAAATATAATACGGCTATCCATAATAAATCAACTAAAATTCCAACTGTAAATATGTTGTACTTTTTCATTCTCTGAAGTTCACCATATAATAAGGTAGTGAAGCTATTCATTTGTGCTCACCCCTGTTACCTTAATGAATATGTCATCCAGAGTTGTCTCTTTACTGTGAATGGTTAATATTTCTCTTGTCTTTATTATATTAATAAAGCTATCATCATCTTTTAAAGAATCTAGCTCAAAGGATTCTCTTTTGACTTCTTCTCCATCTCTGTATTCTACCTCTACCTTTCTCTCTCCGTATTTAAGCTTTAAATTCTTTGGAGTATCTATTTCTGTAATTTCCCCATTGGCCATAAAGGCTACTCTATCGCATAGTTCATCTACATCATTCATAAGATGGGTAGTTAGAAGGACAGTTCCTCCTTTTTCCTTATATTCCTTTATTATATCCTTTAATATTCTTGCATTGTGAGGATCTAGACCGTTAGTAGGTTCATCAAGAAATAGCATTTTAGGATTGTTTATCATAGCTCTTACAAAGTTTAATCTTATCTTCATTCCTTTAGAAAACTCTGCAACCTTCTTATCCCTGTCATCATAAAGCCCTACTCTCTTTAGCAGCTCATCTGTATCTATAGAGCTTTTATATAATTTCTTGAAGAAGTTTATATTTTCTTCAGCAGTTAGTTTAGAAAAGTGAACAGGCATTTCAAATCCTACTCCTACTTCCTCATAATAAGATTTGTCATAGGATTTTAAATCCTTCCCTTTATAAAGTATTTCTCCTTCATATCTATCTAATAGCTTTGTAAGAATCTTTTGAGTAGTACTTTTTCCTACTCCACTGGGCCCTAAAAGTCCAAATATTTCTCCTTCTTTAATTTGAAAGGATATGCCCTTTATTGTATCTTCCTTATTTTTAGGATATCTAAAGGTCAAATTGTTGATTTGATACATAAACTCACCCCTTTTTAGTATTAGACCATGTGGTCTAGACTGGTAAGTCTATTGTAATATAATATAAAATATTTGTCAATACATGCATAAGAGACGGGGGTTTTTGCATCAAATTCGTTCAAAAACCCCCGTCCCCAGTGGATCTTCAATGCAGCTTATATCCTACTTATCCTCTGTCATTTCATTATAAATAAGCTGCAGCTTTTTCAAAATACTCTGTAATTCTTTATTATCGTATAAAGAATCAAGATTACTTAATAAGTCTGGTTCTTCTAATCCTTTAATAGATATGGTTTTAGAATATATACGAGTATACTTAGTTTCTGGTTCGGTTCCCTTCTTGCTAAATTTTATGCCCTTTTCCTTGATTTTTTCCATTAACAAGACACGATTATTTGCTTCAATAGGTCCAACTTCTAAGGTGAAATATATTGAATCTGAATTTATATCCATCCAAAATAGGAATGGACCGTTATGCCACCACCATTTTTCTCTTGTTTCTCCTAGTTTCTCCTCAAAGGCATCAAACAATGGAATTTTAAAGGATACTTTTCGTGAAGAGATACGATAATTATTCTCACTAATATTTTTAAATTTCATCCATTTTTTAAATGTATTTTGAATTTGTATATTCTTCTTATCTATTGATGATTTCATTAGGGGTTTGCTTATTTCTCCCTCTGCTGAACTTCCGTTGTTTAAAATTATAGCAATTTGTTTTCTTAATAAAGCAAATTTTGGACTATTATATAGTTCAAGCATTCCTTGTTTGAGCTCAACCATATCATTCCATTTATTAATGTCAATTTTCTGTGAGAAGAATCTTGTATATCGTGCTTTTTCCTTTTTCGAATCTTCCCTAAAGGAAAGACCTGTTTTTTCTAGTTCTTCTATTAACCAAAGACGACTACTATACTCAATTGGCCCTATTTCAGCAACAAGACATAAACGATTATCACTTGTTTGTTCATACCAAATAATTAATCCCTTTCCCAACCAATAATTTGGCTCTCTTAGTCGAAAGCGGTTAATAGAAGTCCATTCAGGTGGTAAAAGATTAGGAACAGTTGGATGTGCATTATAAAGGACTTCTCCATTAAATTGCTCATCAATAAACTGTTCAAAGCTATATGATAGTATGTTTTGCCCATGTTTATATATATAGTTAATTGTATTTTTATACTTCATTATGAACTCAAATTCATATCCTGATTCAAAATGTAATTGCTTATTGATAACAGAAGTCTCCCTAAATAATTCATCAATTGTTTCCTTGTGATTTCGATATACCTCGATGGCTTCCAATATTTGATCATGGTTTGTATAGAACTTTTCTTTTAATATCTGGTTATAATCCTCTAGAAACTTGTATACATCATAGTTTAGCTGCTCCTTAAATAACATTAGGATATTATGTAATATTGACTCAATTTTCTCATAGGTAAGTATAAAATAATTCTCATTAGAAGGTTTTTCGCCATCCAGAGTCAAGTAAATTGGAATTATAGTATAGTCTTTAAAAGTATGCTTTACAAAATCTAAATAATCATCCAATTGATTTTCAGATTCTGTAGAGTAAATTTTGTTTTCAATAATTATTATAGATTTTATTCGCTGATTAACAATAAGCAAGTCCATTAGACGGTTTTTATCTGTTTTAACCTCACGATATACATGACTATCCACTAATGAATGATTTAATATTTCACCAATTATTTCATATTGTGGATTATCCATATTTTCATCTATTAGAATTAAATACTCCATTAGCTTACGGAGAAAATAATCACCTAGATTATGATTTTCTTTAGGATTTAACAGCCAGGCTAAAATATTCGAATGGCGAATCTCATAGTTTTCTAATCTTAATATTTTTAGTGTGTTAAATGAATTAACTTTCTGATTAAGTTTTTGAAAAGTTGAATCATTTTCTAATTCAAATAAATCTCTAATTTTCATCTATTTACTCCTCCATATTACAACTCCACAACTCCAGTTCTAAATACCTCCATCATCTCTCCTGTAAGGCTTATCTTTGTCTCATCAATGGGGATATCCTCTCTCTTTACCCATTCGCCTATGGAAAGTTCATCTTCTTGTAGTGTAACTGTATCATCACCATCAAGTTCAGCAAAGAAGCCAGCAAGAAGTGTATCAGTAAAGGGCCAAGGCTGGCTCTTGTAGAATTTAAGATTTTTTACCTTTAAGCCTACTTCCTCTTTTACTTCTCTATGAACAGCCTGTTCCAAACTTTCTCCTATTTCTACAAATCCAGCTATAAGGGCATATCTAGTATATTCTCGTCCTGCATATTTAGTCAGAAGCAGACGTTCCCCATTATGTACAGCTACTATAACACAGGGAGATATAGTAGGATATGCTATAAACCCACAGGATTCACAATAGAGCATTCTTTCCGTATCTGAATGTTTCATGGGTTTTCCACATTTGCTACAGAAACGGTGATTGCCATACCAGCGATTTAGCTGCCATCCAACGACACCTGCAAATGAGCGCCAGTGTTTTAGCTCCGTCCTGAACCTTTTAGTTGTTACATAGCTCCATCCATCTACTGAATCAAGTCCTTCTTCATCTACTAGGAAATAGTTAATATTATCAATACTGAAAAGGAATTGAGCATTATCTTTAAGATGTGGAAATTCAGCCTTAAAATCAGAAAATGAGGGATACCATAGCTTATCCTTGTCATCTCTGACCAGTACAGTATCTCCTTTATATGAAAGAAATAGATCATGGAGTTCTGCTTTTTTGTTTTTAAAGCTATTATTAAATATTCTCGGTTCTATATCCTGAATCATTTTGTTCCCCCTCTTAGTTATAAATCTGCTTCATTTACATAGGTAAAATTATTAATTAATTTTATTATAGCATAATGTATTTCATTAAAAACTGGGTATAGGATTAATAAATCTGTTTATATAAGACAATAAAGGAGAGATTTCATGGCTGTTGTAACTTGGAAGGAAGTTATTGATTTTTGGTTTGATACTGAACATGTACCTCTTCATTTCGTTGAAAATCATGAGTTTGATGAATTGATTCGTACTAAATTTCTTGATACTTGGAAAGCAGGTGCTGAAGGACTATTAGTTGGCTGGCGAGAAAACATTAAGGGTAGACTTGCAGAAATTATTGTTCTAGATCAATTCTCTAGAAATCTATGGAGAAATGATATTCGCACATATACTCAGGACAAAATGGCTATTGCTTTAGCTCAAGAAGCCTTAAACCATCCATGCTATCATGAACTATCTACTTTAGAAAAAAGGTATATTCTTCTACCCTTTATGCATTCAGAGTCTTTAGAACTCCATGACTGGGCTTATAAATATTTTAAAGAACTTGGAGATGAAGAGTTTATGTATTATGAAATGTTGCATAGGGAAGTTCTGGAGAGGTTTGGACGTTACCCTTATCAAAATGAAGATTTAGGCCGAGAGTCAACACCTGAAGAAGTAGAGTATATTAAGGAAAAAGGTGGACGCTTCTATAGTTAATATATTGTAGAATAATCTGTAGCAATAACAGACCTAAAAGTATTATAATAGATATACATTAAAATTATAAATCTATACAAATAACAAAGTATATACTTTTATAAAAGTCTATCTGTATAGGTAGAATGGAGGTAATTATGTTAAAGGAATTCAAAAGCTTTGCATTAAAAGGCAATATGACTGATATGGCAGTAGGTATCATAATTGGCGGTGCATTTAATGGAATTGTAAACTCATTAGTTAATGACATCATTATGCCAGTACTTAGCATATTTACAGGTAAGATTGATTTCAGTAACCTCTTTATTGCATTGGATGGAAATAAGTATGAAACCTTGCAAGCTGCTAAGGATGCAGGAGTAGCCACGCTGAACTATGGTGCTTTTATTTCTGGAGTATTGAATTTCTTGATAATGGCATTTGTTGTATTCCTAATTGTTAGATGGATCAACAGATTAAGAAGGCCAGCTCAAGTCTCAGCACCTACTACAAAGAAATGTCCTTATTGTTATTCTGATGTTCATATTAACGCTACAAAATGTCCACATTGTACATCTGATTTAACTGAAGTCGAAACTGCAATGTAAATGCAACAGGGACGGGGGTTTTTGCATCAAATTCGCGCAAAACTCCCCGTCCCCTTTGTATTAACCAAATATGGCCTTTACTACTTCCTTAAATTCTTCATACATTTTTAGTCCTTCTAAATCCTTTAAGCTTTCAACTAGTCCTTCATAGTACTTCTTTTGCATTTCATATCCTGCATTGAAGCGATTCCAAAGCTTACTTCCTTCTGTTCTTAAATCCCTTACCATACTTCTTGCATTGCTCAACTTATCGGCACAGGATATCATCTTTATCTCTTTTGGTGTATTCTCATCCATAAGATAATCTATAGTATGCTTTTTCCTATCCTTCCAAGGCGTAGATTTTCTGTTTTCAAGTTTTTCAGATGCTCCTATGACATATTGAAGAACTCTATCATTTAACTTAGTCCTTATTTCATTTTTTATAAATTCCAGGTCTAAATCTCCATCCTCTAGTACATCATGCAGTAGTCCAGCTGCAATCATCTCTTCGTCTGCCCCATTTTCCTGAAGTATCAGTGCAACTTCAAAGGGATGGACTATGTATGGTATATCAGAGCCCTTTCTTGTTTGATTCTTATGAATTTTAGCTGCAATAATTAGGGCATTGTTTATAATTGTATTTCCTATATCGTGTTCCATATTTACCTCCTATTAGAATAATATTTTCCAAAAACTAATTACACCTTATCTTCTTCCTACTAATCCCCTATCACATTTACTTTTTTTCATAAATAGCAATGGCAATTGATGTCAAACCTACAACTATGGCAAGTGGCAA
>ENA-OWPA01000905-OWPA01000905.1-bioreactor-metagenome-genome-assembly--contig:-NODE-905-length-26923-cov-5.694815_pt1 | contig 26923 bp, 21 predicted proteins | sample MGYA00238139_ERZ651803 | MGnify/ENA primary metagenome ERZ651803 (study PRJEB26909, sample SAMN07631231) | bioreactor metagenome | isolation source: Switchgrass digestor | place: USA: Dartmouth... | reverse complement strand
AGGAAGAAACGGCTGCTTTGCTTGAGCAGGTGGCCGCCGCTCGCCGGACCATTTTGGACAGCGGCGTGGAGAAGTCAAAGCTGGGGGATGTGATGGTGCGGTGCATTGTTCTGATGGCGGAAACCATTGCCGCCGAAGTGTGCACCGTTCCCTGCCGCTGCCGGGAGCGGGACCGCAAGCTGGACCGGCTGCTGACCGGGCGGCTGTTGGGCGTTCCTCTGATGATTCTGCTGCTGTTTGGCGCGCTGTGGATCAGCATTGCCGGAGCCAACATTCCTTCTCAGGGCCTTGCATTCCTCTTTAACCAATTGGAAGAAGCCCTAACACGCCTGTTTACATATCTCCATGCGCCACGCTGGCTTCACGGCCTGCTGGTGGAAGGAATGGTTCGCTCTCTGGGATGGGTGGTCAGCGTCATGTTGCCTCCCATGGCCATCTTTTTCCCGCTGTTCACTCTGCTGGAGGATGTGGGCTATCTGCCTCGCATAGCCTTTAATCTGGACCACAGCTTTAAAAAGGCGGGGGCCTGCGGCAAACAGGCGCTGACCCTTTGCATGGGCTTTGGCTGCAACGCCGCCGGAGTGACCGGATGCCGCATCATCGATTCCCCTCGGGAGCGGCTGATTGCCATCCTCACCAACTCGCTGGTTCCCTGTAACGGCCGCTTTCCCATGCTGATTACCCTCATCGGCATCATGCTGGCCGGCTATGTGTCCCAAGGCGTGGGCTCCGTATTGTCCGCCCTTCTGCTGGCGGGGTTTCTGGTGCTGGGAGTGGTTGCCACCCTGCTTGCCTCCCACTTTCTCTCCAAAACTCTGCTGCGGGGAGTCCCCTCTTCCTTTACCTTGGAAATGCCTCCCTATCGCAAACCTCAGGTAGGTCAAATCATTGTCCGCTCCCTGTTGGACCGCACTCTCTTTGTGCTGGGGCGGGCGGTGGCGGTTGCTGCTCCGGCGGGGATGTTCCTTTGGGTGATGGCAAACGTCACGGTCGGAGACCGCAGTCTGCTGGCCCTTTGCGCCGGTTTCCTGGACCCCTTTGCCAGATTCCTGGGGATGGACGGCATCATCCTCATGGCTTTCATCCTGGGGATTCCCGCCAACGAAATTGTGTTGCCCATCATCGTCATGGGGTATGTTTCGGGCGGGGCCCTGGTGGAGGTGGGGGGAATTGCCCAGCTTCACGCCCTCTTTGCCGCCAACGGCTGGACCTGGGTGACGGCGTTGTGTACCGCCATCTTCTGCCTCTTTCACTTCCCCTGTTCCACCACATTGCTCACCATCAAAAAGGAAACCGGAAGCATCAAATGGACTTTGGCGGCGTTTGCTATTCCGGTGTTGATTGGCATGTTGCTGTGCACTGTTGTCGCCGCCGTAGGCAAGCTCATTTAAGCCGGCTTATCTTCATAGCCATAAAGAATCCCCCAAGACACCATTATGGTGCCTTGGGGGATTCTCTTTGGCCCCAACCCTTTCACCCTGCAAAGCGCAGAAGAAAAGGGCACGGAACCAGCTAATAAACGTGCATTATTGCAGACAATTATGTAAAATCCTAGGATAGTGTCCCCTAAAAGCCCGTGCTATAATTTGCAATCAAATAGAAGAAGAATAAGCTCTCGTGGAGGAAAGCCCTATGAAAAGCAGGCAATATCTCATCGACCACCCGGCCTATGCTCTGGATAAAGCCAAAGGGGCGTTGTGTGGATTGGCCATTGGCGATTCCTTAGGCGATGCCGGCCGACAGGCAGATGTACAAAACAACTACGGCATATCCCTGGATTTTTCCAGCCAAGGCGCTTGGAGCACCGATGACACGGAATTCGCTCTGCTCACCGCCCAAGCCCTCATTCAAAGTCAGGGTAAGTTAGACAGTAATAGAATTGCCGATCTATGGATGGAACATGTGGTATCGGAAACAAACCTCAAGCGCGGAGGATTGGGTTCTACCGAAGCCGCTTGGAATCTGCGCCGGGGGTTGCGCCCTCCCGACAGCGGCCGCTTTACCGCTCACGGTTATTCCGATGGCGCCGCCATGCGCTGCTGCCCTATCGGCATCATCTGTGCGGGGGAACCTCAGCGTGCTGCCCGTCTGGCAGAGATCGATGCCTGTGTCAGTCACAGCAGAGACGGCATATGGGGGGCACAGGCTGTTGCAGTGGCGATCTCCATGGCTATGGTGGATGCAGAAATGGACCAGATCATGACAGAAGTCTACAAGGTAATCCCTCCAAACTCCTGGTTTGCAGAAACCATGCGCCGAGCCGACAACATTCTTAAGAAAGCGGATTACGACCCATTTAAAGCCTGGGTACCTTTACACGACCAGCTCTTTTGCACCTATAAATCTGCGGTGCCGGAGGCTATTACCGCAGCCTTCGCTATTGTGCGCATGGAGCATCACAGCTTTACCAAGGGCATGATGCTGGGCTGCAACTATGGCCGGGATGCCGATACCATCGGCGCTGTCACCGGAGCCATACTGGGGGCCAAACTGGGGGCCAAGGCCATTCCCGCGCCGTGGATGGAAAAAATCCGGTATCCCAGCGGCACCTGCCTGCCCTTTACCAAAGGCATGGACTTGTTTAAAGTTTCCGAGGATTTGGCCGCTCTCATCACCGCCCACGGCGAGCAGGACGACCCCCTGATTCATGTCAGTTAAGCGACCGAAGGTAGACAAAACAAAATGAAAACACGCCAGAAAATCGGGCCCCAGATGTCAGAATCTCAAAAAAGGAAGGTTGAGAGAAGATGATTTCAGAAATGCAGGTGCAGGTTCCGGCGCGGCATCCGTCGGGCCTGCCACAATCCCGTCCTTATTCCCGGTGGCGGAAGTATAAAAACATGGTGCACAATGCGGTTACCAATCCGTATAATCTCTTGGCGCTGGCGGCTATCGTGTTGCTTACATATTTTATCGCAGTGCCGCTGATGGAAATGATCCGCACCACTTTTAGCCTAGCCAAAGCAGACGTCCGCAGGCTGGGGGGAGATGCGCGGGTGGGGCAGTTTACCCTTTACTATTGGAAGCAGATTCTCACCAGCAGCATCGCCAAAAAAATGCTGTATCAGCCATTGTTTAATTCCTTTCTGATCGCAATTTCCACTTCTACCATCGGCGTGAGTCTGGGAGCCATTATTGCGTGGCTGTTGGTCCGCACCGACTTGCCCTTTAAGCGTTTTTTCTCCCTGGCAGTCATTATGCCCTATATGTTGCCCTCCTGGTGCAAATCCATGGCGTGGATTACCGTCTTTAAAAATGAACGCATCGGCGGCACTCAGGGTTTTCTCAATTACCTGGGGATTCAGACTCCTGACTGGCTGGCTTATGGACCGGTGGCTATTGTGGCGGTACTCTGCATCCATTACTACGCCTATGCCTATTTGTTGGTTTCGGCAGCCTTGCGCTCGGTCAACTCGGAACTGGAGGAAATGGGAGAAATTTTGGGAGCCAGCAAGCCCCTCATCCTTAAGAGCATCACTTTTCCGCTGGTACTCCCTGCCATTTTGTCCTCGGTAATCCTTACTTTTTCCAAATCCATGGGCACCTTTGGAGTTCCGTCGTTTTTGGGCCTTAAGGTAAACTATTACACCATATCCACCATGCTCCACAGCACCATTAAAAACCAGCAGACAAATTTGGGCTACACCATCAGCATAATTTTGATTGTCATCGCATCCATCAATATTTTCATCAACCAAAAGCTGATTGGAACCCGTAAATCCTATGCCACCATCGGGGGTAAGGGAGGGCACAGCACCCTCCTGCAGCTGGGAAAGTGGAAGGTGCCTCTCACCATCCTGCTGCTGCTGTTCATTGTATTTGCCGTATTTCTTCCATTGGTTATTCTGCTCTATCAAACCTTTATGCTGCGGGTGGGGGATTACGGGCTTTCCAACTTTACCCTCCATTACTGGATCGGCAAGCCCGACCCCATGATTTACGACGGGCTGCCCGGCATTTTTAACAACGTAAAGTTCTGGCATTACGTGCGCAACACCCTCAAACTGGTGATTGTGACTTCGCTGATTGCCACCATCTGCGGTCAGTTGCTGGGCTATATCAATTCCCGCGGCCGGCATCTGCGCTCGGGCCGGCTGGTGGAGCAGCTGGTATTTATCCCCTACCTGATTCCCTCCATCGCCTTTGGTGCCATGTATCTTTCCATGTTTGCCTCCAGCACCACGGTGGATATTCTGGGATACCGCATCACCTTAATTCCGGCCCTGTACGGTACCTTTACCGTGCTGGTACTGGTGAGCATTGTAAAACATCTTCCCTTTGCTTCCCGGGCGGGCACCGCCAACATGATTCAGATTTCGGTGGAACTGGAAGAGGCGGCGCAAATTGCCGGCGCGGGATTTCCCACCCGGTTTGCCAAAATCATTTTTCCTCTTTCCAAAAACGGGTTTATGAGCGGCTTTATGTTGATTTTTATCAGCATCATGAAAGAGCTGGACCTGATTGTAATTTTAATGACTCCCGACCAAACCACTCTGCCTTACATGGCTTACACTTATTCGGCGGAAGGCGTTACGCAGCTTTCCAACTGTGTGGCCATTGTCATGTTTTTGATTGTATTCCTGGTGTATTGGGTTGCAAACAAATTCTTTAACGCCAATATTGCGGGTGGATTGGGAGGTTAAATGTCATATGAGCAGAATTGTGCTGAGCGAAATCAATAAATACTATGGCTCCAATCATGTTTTAAAAGACCTGAACCTGGTGGTGGAGGACGGAGACTTTATGACCCTGCTGGGCCCTTCCGGCTGTGGGAAGACCACCACTCTGCGGGTAATTGCGGGACTGGAAAAGCCGCAATCCGGCAACATCTATATGGACGAGCGGGAAGTAGTCAACGCCAAAGAGCGCTTTTATGAAGATCCCGCCAAGCGCGGACTGAATCTGGTGTTTCAGAGCTATGCTCTTTGGCCCCACATGACGGTATTTGACAATGTAGCCTTTGGTCTCAAGGTTGAAAAGGTGCCAAAAGCGTGAGCTGGATGAATTGATGCGGGAATTTTCCGTGGATCTGGATTTATTGCAGGCAGTAACCCAGGGAAATAGTCGGCCGGCCGGCATCAAGCTGGAAAAGGCGGTCCAGCAACAACCCATTCCCTGTTACTACTTTTTGACCGATCTCAACGGGCAGATGATACACAGCAATTTGCTGGAGGAGAACCTGGACTACTGCAAGAGCAGCCCCAGCTTTAACCGAAGTATGGAACAGTTGCAAAAAAGCCCCAGCTCGGTAATTTGCGCCGCTGATGACGTGTTGTTTGGCGGTGGTCAGAGCACCATCTGCCATTTTGCAGTGGCGGTGCGCCAGCAGAACAGGGCGGCGGGTTTTTTGTTTTTTTGCATCGGCGAAAGTGCTGTGGAAAAGATGCTCTGGCAGGAACCGGTAGACGGCGTAGTGGTAGTGGATGCTCAAAACCGGGTGATTGCCTCCACCCTTCACGGCGTGGCAAGGGATATGCAGTGGCGGCCCGACGTCTTTGCTTCCCGCCATGTGACAGAAGGGATCCTGGAATTGAACAGCAAACCCTTTTACGTCACCCGCTCCGCCGCCGGATTTGGGTTGGAGGTATATACCTTCAGCAATATTTCCACCCGCGCCGTTTCCACCTATGCGGCAATCACTGCCACGGGAGCCCTTACCCTGCTGGCTCTTTTGGTTATCTTTTTTACCGCTAAAAAGACCATTTATAAAAACCAGCAGGCCATGCAAAATCTGCTGACCGCTGTCAGCGAATGCCAAAAAGGCAACATCGCCTACCGGATCAGAACGGACACTTTTACGGAGTTCCAACAGCTGTACGATGCCTTTAACGAAATGATGAACCAAATGCAAGGCCTGATCGAAAAGAACTTGGAGCTGGCCGATCGGCGCAGGGTAATGGAGATTGCTCATCTGGAGGGTCAGTTTAACCCACACTTTCTCTTTAACCTTTTGGAAAATTTAAAGTACGTTATCCTCATGGACCCAAAGGAAGCCAGCCGTATGGTAGTGGGGCTTTCCAAACTCATGCGCTATTCCATCAACTACGGCCGGGTAGAGGTAGAGCTGAGCACAGACCTTGAGTATATCGAAACCTATCTGATGCTGCAAAAAAGTCGTTACGGTTCCCGGCTGGAATGCTCGGTGGAGGTAGAGCCGGAGCTTCTCAACTGCAAAGTCCCCAAGCTTCTCTTGCAGCCGCTGATTGAAAACAGCATTGTCCACAATGCGGAAAAAACCGAGCATATGTATGTGCAGCTGCGGGGATTTCGGCTGGAAGATAAAATCTGCTTTACCATTGTGGACAACGGGCAGGGAGTAGGCCCCGGACGGCTGTTCGAACTGCAGCAGATGCTGCAACACAACAATGCCGCAGCCGAGCATATCGGCCTTTACAACGTGCACCGCACCATCCAGTTAATGTATGGGGAAGAGTACGGTATTACACTGCAAAGCGTTTACAATCACGGCATGAAAATCCAAGTGGTGATACCTTATCGGGGAGGAGATAAGGATGTATAAGGTGCTGGTTGTAGAAGATGAGGAAAGAATCCGCAAGGGACTGGTGTATCTTGTGGACTGGATGGCTTTGGTGGTCGGCGAGGCTGTCAACGGACGGGAAGGCGCCGCTCTGATTCGCAGCCTGCAACCGGATATCGTGGTAACCGACGTGCGGATGCCGTTTGCCAGCGGGATTGAGATGCTGGAACAAACCCGGGGAGCATGGGATGGTGAAGTAATCATCATGTCGGGCTATGACGAGTTTGAATACGCCAAAAAGGCAATTTCTCTGGGGGTGGCAGAATACTTTCTCAAGCCTCTGGATCCGGAGGAGTTGGCGCAGGCGGTGCGCAAAATCGCCGGTCGGCTGGAGGAAAAGCGAGCCCTTAAAAAGCTGGAGGGATTGCAGCGACCCAACACAGGTTTGCTTCAACTGGATGGCATGAACATCAGTCCTCCCAAAAACCGTCATGTGGCCGCCATGTTAGAGTATGTGCAGGCTCACTATGCCGAAAAAATCTCCATCACCGACCTGAGCGATTCTTTGGGAGCCAGTGTTTCCTATCTTAACGCAAAGTTTAAGGAGGAAACAGGTTACACCTTCAACGATTTTCTTAACCGATACCGCATCATTAAATCCCTAAGCCTGCTGGGAAACACAAATATGAAGGTGTACGAAGTGGCGGAAGCTGTCGGTTTTCAGGACTACAAGTATTTTATTCAGGTATTTAAAAAATACATCGGCACCTCCCCTATGAAGTTTCTCAACGCTCAGTCATAGGACAGGCAGACCGGCGGGGCAGTTACTCCCGCCTCAACCTGCCTTATTCTAGAACCCTTGAAGTTGTAATACACAATATTGAACTGCCCCCTGCTTATGGACCTGAAAGAAACAACATAAAATGCCTTGAAGAAAACTTTCATGATTTTTGAAGGTTTTCTTTTTGTTTTTGAGCGCTTTTCAAGATGGGACAAGGGAAAACAAAAATCGAAAAAGTCTGATTATCATCAGGTTTTTTCACAACACAGAGGGTTTTCCATACAATAATAATGATACCATCGCCTAAGTGTGCAAAACCAGGGAAGAGGTGATATCATTCCATGTCGTTTAACGATCGAGAGCTGTTGGCTCGCCTGATCATGTGCGAAGCAGGTGGTGAACCGTTTGGGATGGTTGAACACAACCATGGATAAAAAATTACTTGAAAAATACCTGCACCCCGTCCTCCCGCTTGTCGCCGACCAGGATAAAGTCAATGAGAGTTCTCGCGATGCGCTTTTTCGTATCCAGTTCTAATGTTTGCCAGTTGTGAAGGATAAAATTGACGTCCACGTTTGGATGAAAAGTTTGGTTCTTTATATTTCTTGCGCTTTGCAGCTCGGCAAGTTTCGCACAACACTCATCCAACTGCATTTGCAACGCAGCTTGCTTTTGCCGCCATCTGGCTTGGATGGAATCCGAAGTTGCCAACAAAATTTCATGTTCAATTTTATCCATTTGCTCTTCTATTTTTATAATTTGAGTTCGGAGTTCAGATACCCCTTGTGACTCGGGTAAATCGATTTCTATGGGTGAAACGGTTTTTAATTGATGCAGTCGATGGAACAATTGAAGTTCGGCTGCGCTCTCTATCTCATCCAACCTCCATGGGTAGGACCTTCCCCGGCATTGGTGTTTTTTCCTTCCATAGCAGTTGATATAGTTTCTTCCCCGATTGTTGTTGACCACCGTAACACCTAAACGGCAATTGGCGCATTTCATCAGTCCCGACATCCAGGTGTGCTTGCCTCTTTGAACACACGGCACCTGCCTGTTGCGGTCCAATTTGTCCTGGCAGGCGAGCCAGATGCCGGCAGGCACAATGCCCTCGTGGGGCGCAATAATCACTTGCGTATTGGATAAATCCGAAAATTTTCTCCCGCTCCTTTTCTTTTTTGCATCCTTCGAATAAGGTTGTTGAGGCGCGTATAAGTAGCATCCGTTGATGCCACAGAAATCCTCAATGGGATTGTAAATAGCGGCCCCTTTGCTTTTGAAATACGCGTAAACTCTTTCATCCGCCTTGACATAGACGGGATGTCTTAAGATTCTCCCAATGGAGGAGGAGGTAAAAAACGTGCCGCGAGCCGATTGGATGCCCTGTTCCTTGCATTGCCGAGCCAGCGCTCCGATGGAAACGTCCGAGGTGGCATACTGCGTAAACATTTGAAGGATGACGTCCTTGCAGGCCGGGTCCGCTTGGAAAGCTTTGGTGCGTTTCCCGTCGATAAGATATTGCACTTTTGTAAAGCCAAACGGCGTGGGACCGCCCATAAAAAAGCCCTTCCGGGCAAGGGCAAAGTAGGAATCGGTCACCCGCTGTACGATAATTTTTCGCTCCATTTCGGCAAACACCATGGCAATTTTCAGCATGGCGTCCCCCATGGGAGTGCTGGTATCAAAGTCTTCCGTGCAGGAGACAAACTGCACACCATAAGTATTCAGTTCTTCCCACATTTTTGCAAAATCGGCCAGGCTGCGGCTGATGCGGTCCAGGCGGTATACGATAATCTTGGATATTCTTCCGGCGCGAACCCCCTCCATCATGCGGTTGAATTGGTCTCTGTGAATTGTGTCTTTTCCGCTTTTGCTTTCCTGGTAGATTTCACAACGTTCCGGGTTGTCCGCTTTTTTCTTGCAACGTTCGATTTGCTGCTCAATGGACAAGCTGTCTTTCTTTTCGATGGATTGTCGCGCGTAAATGGCTTCCACCCTATTCATAGAAGCACCTCTTACTCCATGATAAAAAATGCGCTGTTACAGGAACAACGCATTTTCGCTCCGGTTCAGGGCTTGCAGGATTTTCGCGACCAAACTTTGGTTATACAGTTTTCTCTCCTCCGGCGACATGACTCGCTCATAACTGGCTCCGCAACCGCATTCCAATATTTTGCGATATGGAATCGCCTGATTCCCCAGGGTATGTACCACCATCTCCTCAGTGCCGGATTGCATACCACCACCTCTTGGGGCAGTATATTCCGTCGAGGTTGGCCATTATTCCAAAGTTTTTCGGCATACAAAAAGGGTTTCCCCAAACCGGGAAACCCTGATTTCTTTACATTACTGAAAGTAGTTTAAAACAGCGACACCACAAAGTGCACGGCGAAAGCGGCACACCAGGCAATAAAGCACTGCCAAACCACGACCCCGAAAGCCCACATTTTGCCCAACTCCCTTTTGATGGAGGCAATGGCCGCGACACAGGGAGTGTAGAGCAGGGAGAATGTCAAAAGCGACGCCGCGGCGGCGGAAGTCATGACGGCGGCCACGTCCTGACCAAACAGAATTTCAAAGGTGGACACCACGTTTTCCTTCGCCATGAATCCGCTGATGAGGGAAGTGCAGATTCTCCAGTCCCCAAGGCCAAGAGGCCGCATCATTGGCGTAAACCACCCGGCGACCATGGCGAGAATGCTGTCCTGCTGATTCTCCACCAGGTTGAAATGGGGATCAAAGCTCTGGAGGAGCCAAATGACGATGGTTGCGAGAAAAATGATGGTAAAAGCTCTCTGCAAAAAGTCCTTTGCCTTTTCCCAGAGAAGCTGCCCCACATTTCGAGGGCTCGGCATACGGTAATTGGGCAATTCCATCACGAAGGGCACCGCCTCGCCCTTAAACAAGGTGCCCTTAAAGAGCAGCGCAACCAGGATGCCCACCAAAATGCCCAGAAAGTAAAGGCCGCTCATAATCAGCGCTTTGTATTGCGGGAAGAAAGCGTTCACGAAGAACGCATAGATAGGCAGTTTTGCCGTGCAACTCATAAACGACGTCAGCAGGATGGTCATTTTTCTGTCTCGCTCACTGGGCAGGGTGCGGGTGGACATGACGGCCGGCACGGTGCAGCCAAATCCAATGAGCAGTGGGACGATGCTCCGCCCGGAAAGCCCGATTTTGCGAAGCAGCTTGTCCATGAAAAAGGCGACCCGGGCGATGTAGCCGCTGTCCTCCAGCAGGGAAAGGAAGAAAAACAGCGTGACAATAATGGGAAGAAAACTCAAAACGGTTCCAACGCCTGTAAAAATGCCATCGATAATAAGGCCGTGAATCACAGTGTTGACGCCGGCAACCGTCAGGGCACGGTCGGTTAGGTTGGTAAGGGCATCGATTCCAACTTCCAGCCAACCCTGCAGCGTACCGCCGACCACGTCGAAGGTAAGCCAGAAGGTGGCCGCCATAATCAAAACAAAAAGAGGGATGGCCAGCCACTTGCCGGTCAGAATCCGGTCGATTTTTTCGCTCCGTATGCTTTCCTTGCTTTTGTGAGGCTTTGTCACGCAAAGATCGCACACTTTTCGGATAAAAGCATACCGCATGTCGGCAATGGCCGCGCTTCGGTCCAGTCCCCGCTCCTTTTCCATTTGGGAGACGATGTGCTCGATGGTCTCCTTTTCGTTCTCATCCAGCATGAGCTGTGACAGGACCAGCGCGTCCCCCTCAATTACCTTGCTTGCGGCAAAACGGGCAGGAAGCCCCGCACTTTGAGCATGGTCTTCGATGAGGTGGTAGATGCTGTGCAGGCAGCGGTGAACGGCGCCTCCCTGCTCGTTTTCGTCACAGAAATCCTGGCGCAAAGGCTTTTCCTGATAATAGGCCACATGGACGGCGTGTTCCACCAGTTCGTAAATTCCCTGGTTTTTCGCCGCAGAAATGGGCACGACGGGAACGCCCAGCATCGCCTCCATGGTGTTGACGTCGATGGTTCCACCGTTGGCCCTCACTTCGTCCATCATATTGAGCGCAACCACCATAGGAACATCCATTTCCAGCAGCTGCATGGTAAGATACAAATTGCGCTCAATGTTGGTGGCGTCCACGATGTTGATGATGGCTTTCGGTTTTTCACTCAAAACGAAATTGCGGGATACGATCTCTTCGTTGCTGTAGGGCGACATGGAGTAAATGCCGGGAAGGTCGGTGACCAGGGTGTTGGGATGCCCTTTGATGACGCCGTCTTTGCGGTCGACGGTAACGCCGGGGAAATTGCCCACGTGCTGATTGGCGCCTGTCAGCTGGTTGAACAGGGTGGTTTTGCCGCAGTTCTGATTGCCGACCAGGGCAAAGGTAAGGGTTGTCCCGTCCGGCAACGGGTTGCCGCTGCCCTTGGGATGGTACTTTCCACCTTCGCCAAGACTGGGATGAACCGTCTTGCCGGCGGGCCGTTTCTTGTCTGTCTTTTCCGCGGGCTCTGGCGCCGGTTCCACTTCAATTTTCGCCGCGTCGTCCAGCCGCAGCGTCAACACATAACCGTGGATCAGCACTTCCACGGGATCCCCCATGGGCGCGTATTTGACGACGGTAACCTCCGCCCCCGGAATGACCCCCATATCCAGAAGGTGCTGACGCAAAGCGCCTTCTCCACCGACTTTGGTGATGACCGATGTCTTGCCAATTTCCATCTCTTTGAGTGTCATATTCAACCCTCTTCCACTACTTCTGGCAACGTCCTATAGTGCTTTCCGATAGTACCCAGCGAGAATTAGTCTATGCTAACTCGGAACATTTGTCAACAAATGTCGTACATTTTAATGACGTGATAATGTTTTTTGTCAATGACTGACAGGCCTATTTGAATGTATTTAGTTAAAATTTGAACAAATAACCTACGAAAAGAAATGTTACCCGAATGAACATTGGGCGCAGATAAGGCAATCATCCGCCGCATCATAAGATAAGAAAAAAGCAAAAAAAGGCAAGTGAAGCAAGCGGGGCTTGTTTCACCTGCCGGAAAGATGTATGATCGTATGGGTTGCATAAAAGAGCTTGTGAAACGAGGAAGAAGGATGGATTTTTCCATTTTAAAAGACTGCGTTCTCTGCCCCAGGGAATGTCATGTGGACCGAACGGCGGGGCAAACAGGATACTGCAAAGCCACCGACGCGTTGGTGGTGGCAAGGGCGGCACTCCACATGTGGGAGGAACCCTGTCTGTCCGGTGAAGAAGGCTCGGGCACCGTCTTCTTTTCCGGTTGCGCGCTGGGCTGCGTATACTGCCAGAATCACAATATCGCAAAAGGATTGGCAGGAAAGCAAATTACCATTGAGCGGCTGGCGGAAATATTTCTGGAACTGCAGGCAAAAGGGGCCAATAACATCAATCTGGTGACTCCCAGCCACTATGTCCCGCAGATCATCGCATCTATCACTATTGCACGCAGCAGAGGGCTTCGCCTTCCGATTGTATACAACTGCAGCGGCTATGAGAAGGCAGATACTTTAAAGCATCTGGAAGGATATGTGGATGTTTATTTATCCGATTTGAAGTATATGTCGCCGGAGCCGGCGGCAAAGTACTCGCATTGCCCGGATTATTTTGCGGTTGCGGCAAAAGCTCTAGAAGAAATGGTGCGGCAGCAGCCTAAGCCAATTTTTGACCAACGGGGTATGATGCAAAAAGGCGTCATCGTCCGGCACCTTACCTTGCCGGGCTACCTGGAAGATTCAAAAAAAATCATTCAATACCTGTATGAAGCTTATGGGGATAAAATTTACATCAGCATCATGAATCAATACACCCCGGTGATAAAGCATACGGCATATCCGGAGCTTAACAAAAGAATCACGGAAGAAGAATACGACGAGCTTGTGAATTATGCCGTAGCAATCGGAGTGGAAAACGGATTTATACAGGAAGGGGACACCGCGTTGGAAAGCTTTATCCCCGAGTTTAACGGAGAAGGGGTATAATTATTGCCGTATACATTGCCTGCCCTCCAGGGCGGGCATTTTTTTACTCAGTTGGACACGGCTACTCTTTCCCGCACACCAGTTTGATGGCGGAAATGAGCCGTTCGTTTTCCTCATGAAGCTTCACGGCAATCCGGTACCATCCGGGCGCCAAACCGTGGAAGTTTTCGCAGTTGCGTATGGCGATACCTTGTTCTTTTAATGCGGTATGAAGTCCTTCCCTTCCAAAAAACAGCAGAAAATTGGTATGGGAAGGGCACACCCAAAACCCCAGCGCTTCCAGTTGGGCTTTCAGCCATTGGCGCTCTATGGGAATCAGCTGTCTGGTCCTTTCCAAAAAGACTCTTTCCTGCAACGCCGCCACCCCGGCCGCCTGCGCCAGCAAGGACACATTCCACGGCTGCACGCACTTTGCCATCTTTGCCAGCAAGCGGCGGTCCGAGCAAAGGCAATAGCCCAGGCGCATTCCGGCCATCCCGTAGCTTTTGGTAAACGCCTTTAACAAAAATAGCTGCGAATGGTCATTTAAACAGCTTTTAAGGCTTACGCCGCCGTCGGCAAGGTCCAGGAAACACTCATCCACAAACAAACGGATGTTGCGCTCCCTGCAAAAGAACAGAATTTGTTCCAGCAAAATGGGTGAAATTATTCTCCCGGTTGGGTTGTTGGGATTGCAAAGACATATCACATCCGGCTTTTGTTTTGCCAGAAAATCCAGGAAGGTTTCATCCACATCGAAGTTGTCTTCCCGCTTGAGGAAAAATCGGTCCACACGGCATCCCACCCGCTCAAGGGCGAGGGAGTATTCCGAAAAGGTGGGGGCCAGTTCCACCGCCCGTTTGGGACTTACGGCTTCACAATAGGAATAAATCAGCTCCGCCGCTCCGCTGCCGCAAAGGATGTACTCTTTAGGCACCGCTTCAAACTCCGAAACGGCCTGTACCAGCTTTCGGCAATAGGGGTCGGGGTACTGGTGCACCTTGGGCAACACTTCCCGGATGGCGTCCAACACCCCTTGAGGCGTTCCAAAAGGGTTGGTGTTGGCGGAATAATCCAATATGATTTCTCCCTGATAAACGTCCCCGCCGTGGGGGTTTTGTGTTTGGTACAGCATGTTGCTTCTCCTTTAGAGCAGGAATAGCATCTTTATGACACAGCACAGCGCGAAGGCGAGGAATGCCGTTGCATAGGAAAGGCGGCAGGCGCGGGGAATATCCTGGTGCTCGATTTCCCGCAGGGGGTCCCCGATAAACTCCTTTTTGTGGAGTACCCCGTGATACCAGGCGTCCCCCGCCAGCCGCAAGCCGAGCAGCCCGGCACAGACCGACTCGGTGTGGGCCGCATTGGGGCTGGCATGGCGGAGCCGGTCCCTGCGAAAAATCCGCCACCCGTTTTGGACATCCATGCGGAGGAGCCATCCCGCCGCCAGCATCAGCAGGGCGGCAAGCCGCGATGGAAGAAAGTTTGCCACATCATCCGCTTTTGCCGCCACAAAACCAATATGCCGGTAGGGCGCTTCTGTATATCCCAGCATGGAATCCATGGTGTTGACCGCCTTGTAACAAAACCCCAGCGGCACGCCGCCAATGGCCAAGTACAGCAGGGGCGCCACTATGCCGTCCGACGTGTTCTCCGCGACGGTTTCCACCGCCGCGCGGGTGACGGCCGCATCGTCCAATGCCGCGGTGTCTCTGCCCACAATTTGGGAAACCGCGTGTCTGGACTTTTCTATGTCGCCGCTTTCCAGCGCGTCATAAACCCTCATGCTCTCGTCCCGCAGCGACTTGACGGCGAGAATCTGCCAACACATCACGCTCTCCACCGCCAGACGAAGCCACGGGCTGATGCGGTGGCAAATCCCCAGCAACAAAAGCGGGATGCCGGTGGAAGTGAAAACCACAACCAGCCATAAAAGCCCGCCAGCTGCTTTTTCTCCCCCAGGGGATTTGGGGAAAATCCGGCGCAATCCCCGCTCCAGCCAGGTTATTTCCCTGCCAATGAATACAACCGGATGCGGGAATCCGTGGGGGTCTCCAATGAGGAGGTCCATGAGAAAACCGATGATAAAAGCCATCAACGACCACTTCATATTTCTTCCCCACCCTCCTGCATGATGAAACGGTAAACGGGATGTCGGCAGGTCATGCGATGATACGCGTCCGCTTTTTTACTGCAACCTGCAGAACAGCCACCTCCGTTATTAAATGCCGAAGAAATCATTTTGGTGGTGTTTCCTCCAATCCTATGGGTTGCTTGAGGTTTACCCGAATCAAGCGAAAGGCTGTGGCAGTCAGTGTTGACTGCCACAGCCGATTTTCTGTGACATCATGTGCCCATTCCTCCATACTCGGGAGTCTGTAAGCAAAGCATTTAAGCAGGTCTCCTGACTCGCGCATCAACGGCTTGTGCACTGCCTTCTCGGAGAAATTCCCAATGGCCGACTTTCGTCCTGTGCACAGTCTCCACGCATACAGTGGCGGTACCGTCCCGGTTCCTTGCGGGTTCTCTATTCTCCATCGATTCCTTCGCGGAAGCGACGGCACTTAAATGCGTCCTATCCAGTTTGCTCTCATTATACCCCAAGTTTTGCCATTGTCAATGTCCAGTTAGGAGCTTCCACACTTCTCTATATTTCTGTAAAAGGAATAAATGGGCCCGGTTTTCCACTTTTGCTGGCAATGGCTTTTTCCATCCAAACGACGCTGTACCATTTTTCAAATTTATACCCGCACAAATGGTGCCTGCCTACGAGACGATACCCCATTTTTTCATGAAAACGGATGCTGGCATCGGTCAAATGCTCGTCGTTTGCCCGGTCAGTCGCCGCGATACAGGCATACAGCGTAAAGACATTCTGCCGGAGCAGTGTCTCTTCCAACTTCCGATATAACAGTCTGCCGATGCCTTTTCCGTGCCAGTTTTTATCGATGTATATGGAAACTTCCGCGGAATGTTTGTAGGCCATCCTGGAACCTAAGGGACCCGCATAGGTATATCCGACAATTTGCCCATCTTCCACAGCAACGAAATACGGATATTCGGCCAAGGTTTTTCGGATTCGGTTTTGAAACTCCTCCACACTGGGAACGTCGTATTCAAAAGATACCGCCGTGTGGAGCACATAAGGCCCATATATGTTTAGAAGTGATTCCGCATCCTCAATCGAGGCAACCCTGATTTCCATTTTGTTCTCTCCCAATGAAAGCTTTTGCTATTTATTGTAACATGGCGGCCTCTATTTTTCGATGCTTTTGATGTGATTTCAGAAAGGATTTGGATTTTTTGCAATTATTAATGTAAGGGGAATCGGCGCAATGCCGGTTCCCCATTTTTGTTTTTTGCATAGTAAAGCCACATTCGGAGTGTTTTCTTCTATCCCGGGGCGTGAAGGCCAGGATGGTATGCGGGCAGTCGCCACTGTGGTGATGAATCGGGTTCATGTCAGCGACGGGGAGTATCTTCGGGTTGGCCAGGGAAATTTGCGCAACATTGTGTTTCAGCCCGGCCAATTTGACTGCATCCTCACCGAAATAGGGGGACGCCCCAATATGCAGAACATTTACAATATGCGCCCCGAGCCCATTCACTACCAAATCGCCGACTGGGCTCTTAGCGGCGGAGTCCACACTCCCGTGGGTGTCTGCCTGTGGTATTTAAATCCCTTTGGGGAATGCCGTTCGGAGTTTCCCCAACGCACGGGAACTTTTCACACCCGTGTGAACAACCACTGTTTTTACCGACCTACCCCCTACTACCGCCTAACATGAAATAGCTATTAAAACAAAGGAGCATGATGTATGTGTAATTCTCAGTATGCAAGATCTTACCGCAATCCGTATCAAAGCCAGAATATTTACACCCCAACCGCATTGGACCAGAACACTTCCGCCGACCCATTAGCCGATGTAAACCCCAACAACCCCACCTGCTACTACGAGCAAGACCCCAACCAATACATATCCACCAGTCCCAGCGGTGCTCCCATTTCCGTCACCCCGGGACCTTCCATGCCCATTTCGGTACAGCCCGGCGGCCCCGGAACGCCCTTCACACCCGGCACGCAGGCGACCGCTCCCTCCGCCACCCAGTCAGTCCCCTTTAACTTTCCGGCACCCGGGCAGATGACAGAACCAGGCGGTACAATGCAGTTTCCTCCCATGACTTCCCAGCTGAACGAAAACCTGCCCGAATCCCTGACCAACCCCGCCTATATTCCGGGCTATTTGCGGCAGATTATCGGCAGCCTTGTGCGGGTGGAATTCCTGCTCACCGACAGCATGACCGACCGGGTAGGCATCCTGCGGGAGGTGGGCGCCAGCTACATCATTTTGGATTCTCTGGACGGCAACAGCCAGCTGTTGTGCGATTTGTTTTCCATCCGCTTTGTCACCATCTTGCAGCGCCTCACTCCCGGCAATTACCAGGCGGCCCGTACCATCTTTGCCTCCAACCGCTTCCAGGGTGTGTAAGTCACCGCCCCTCCCGCGTCAACTGCCCAGGAGGGGTCTTTTTGCATGCCGCGCAGATAGAAACGTCGCGTAAGCAATCATTTTGCTGCGTCTTTGGGGTGGAGGATGCCTTTTTTGCACGTAAAAACACCGTGGAGTATGTTTCCACGGTGTTTTTCATTTTTAAGCCACAACCCGAATTTCGCAGGTATCCGACATCTTGGGATTGGAAACGGAAGTGACGGTGATGATGGCCTTGCCTTTCTTGTGGCAGGTGATGACGCCATCCTCATCCACGCTTACCACAGAGGGGTTACTGGACTTAAAGGTGACCGAAAGGTCGGTGGCATTGTCGGGGCCGATGCTGTACTCCAGCTGAGTGACGTCGCCCACATAGGGCTCCATGTCTTCGTAGTCAAATTTGAGATAGTCCACCGCGATGTTCTTGGTGGTAACCTCCACAGTACAGGTGGCGGTGTAGCGGCCATCCTTGCTGGTTGCCGTAATCACAGCAGTGCCCGCACTCTTGGCCGTCACCTTGCCGTATTCGTCCACGGTGGCCACCGATTGACGGGAGGAAGTCCAGGTTACCGCTTTATTGGTGGCGGTTTCCGGCGTGAAGGTGACGTAGAGCTGCTGCTCGGTGCCCCGCTTCATGTACAGCTTGGTCTTATCCAGGGAAATGCCTTTGACGGCAATCTTTCCGCCAACCACCTCCACCGTACAGGTGATGGAGTATCTGTTGTCGGCGGTATAGGCGCAAATTTCGGTGTAGCCTTCGGATTTCGCCGTCACTTTTCCGTAGGAGTCCACCGTCGCCACATTGGTATCCTCACTTTCCCACAACAGCTCGGTGTTTTTCACCAACCCTTTGTCGGAAGTGATTTTCAGTGTGTAGGTGGCCTTCTTCGACAGCGTGATGTAGTCGTCGTAAAACTCGATGTAGGAAACGTTTTTCAGAGAGGTGCCCTCAACCTTGGCGGGTTGCTCCGCAGGGTTGGCCTCGTCCTGCTCGCCTCCTTTTTCCACCACTTCCAGCTGGCAGACGGCGGTTACCTTACCGTCGGCGGTGGTGGCGGTGATTTTGGCTTTGCCCACTTTCACCGCCGTCACCTTGCCTTTAGAGTTGACAGTGGCCACCGAGGTGTTGCTGCTCTTAAAGGTCACGCCGCTCAGGTCGGCGTCCTCCGGGTCGGAGATGAGCTTGAGGGTATAGGTTTTTCCCTCGTTGACCGCCACTTCCTCATTTTCAAAGACCAGATACTCCACTTCGGAGCTTCCCTTTGACTTCGAGCCTCCCGTCGAGGTATCGCCGGTATCGGTGGTGGGAGACACCTTGCCGCCCACACTCTGGGAGCCGGTGGTGGTGATGCCGGTGTAAGCGCTCTTCAGCCCTGCCGCCAAACCGTCGGCAATGCCGATGGCGATGGCCTGCTGATACTCCTCTTGAATCAGCTTTTCGTACTCGCCCTTGTTGGTCATAAAGCCGCACTCCGCCAAAATCGCAGGCATCTGAGGAGTCAGGGTGACGTGGTAATAGCTTTGGCGGGCACCCCGGTTTTCGGTCCCCAATTGGCTGCTGACCTGAGCGGCAACGGCCGTGGCGGCAGCCTTGCCATAGGGGTAGAAGTAATAGACTTCGGTTCCCACTGCAGAGGCGCGGGTGCTGGTATTGTTATGTACACTGACAAAGAGGTCTGCGTTAAAGGCCTCCGCCTGCCTGACCCGGCTCTGCAGGCTGGGGTTTTTGGAGTTGTCGATGAGCAGGACGGTGGCGCCCCGGCCTTCCAGCTCGTCCGCCAGCATTTCGGCAATGGCGCGGTTGATAACCTTTTCGGGATAAGCGGATAGGAATCCGAGGGCTCCCGTATCCGAACCGCCGTGGCCCGCGTCGATGGCAATTCTGGCACCCTTCAGCGAGGAAGGCGGCACGTTGAATCGGAACACCAAATTCCCGTTGGAATCGTAGTAGCCTTTAAACCCTAAGAATCCGCCATTTTTGGCCAACGTAAGGGTCAGGTTGTCGCTGCCCCAGGTGGCTTTGGTAAAGAGGGGATTTTGATCCAGGGTATGGCTTCCGCCGGGGTTTTTGTCGGTGTTGTGGAAGGTGATGCCAAAGGTAGAGCCAGTATACTCAATTTTGTAGGTCACCTTCTGGGCGGTTTTGATGGTCAGGTAGACATACCGGCCCTCGGTGCTGATGTTGAAGCCGGAAATGACGTTTCCGCCCACATAGTCGTTGGAGATAGCCTGAATATCCTGGGACTCCACCCGCAAGCCGGAGGCTAATTTGTAGAACTTATAGGTTTCCCCTTTGCTGCTGACGTAGGTGATTTCATCTCCTACGGCGTAGTCCATCGCACCTTTGGGAATGGGATAATAGTTTGCGTTGGGAACGTTATCCAGGGTGTTGGGAGGATAGGTCCACGCCTGGTCCGCCACCACCACGACGGGAACGCCGTTTTCCAGTTTCGCCCGCTTATTGACCTTGACAGTGGCTGCCTTCAGGGATTTGGTGATGCCCTGCCAGGTGGCGGTGATGGTGATGGGCCCCAGATTCTGTTCCTGTGTCGTTCCGGGCGGAGCGGTGAAATATCCCACAAACCGCTTGTAGTTGGAGTTGCGGGCATCCTCATCCTCGGCGGAATCATCGATTTCCATGGCCACGGTGGCGTCCCCGATGGTGGCGTACACCTCGGCGTCCTCGTAGGCCAAAGCGGAAATTTCAATGCTCATATTTCCGTCGGTGGAAATGGTGCCGGTGGGCGCAACCTCCTTGAGAATTTCTATATTCCGTGTAATTTTGTAGGTCAGAGTTTTGTTTTTATGGACAATGGTAAAGGTGTTTTCGCCGGCTTTTAAGTTATAGGTAACGGTAAAGTAACCGGAATTGTCGGTGGTGATTTCCTCGCCGTTGATGGTGACGGGAGCGGTGGGGTCGGAAGCACCCGTAAAGGTCACCGACGGCTCCTGGGTGGTGTAGGTGGTTTGGGTGGGCTTGGTGATGGCAAGCTCGGTGAGGACGTGTTCGCTTTTCACCTCTCCCTTGTAGTACTTGACCAAAGTGGCGGTGGCGTCCTGGGGATTGGCCACCAACCGGGAAAGGGAGTCGAACACGCTGCCGGAATAGCCGGGCAGGCCGCTGGCGCGAATTACCTGCCGCGTCAGCTGGTCGTAGGAGCCCCAGCCCGCATTTTGGGTGCACACTTTGCTGGAGGCGTGGACCACATACATCGGCACGCCGCTGCGCCTTGCCACGTCGGCCCACCAAGTCACCACGGTTTCAAAGGGCTCGTTGGGGTCGGTGAGAGAGGAAAAAGCTTTGACGGCTACAAAGTCCACCACGCCGTCCTCTACGAATGCCTTGGTATCGGCGTTGCCGTTGCCAAGGGAAGAATAGCTTGCCGATTGGACGGGCAAGCCCCCCTCCTGCTCGTCGGCGCTGGCCCATATGGCGTCGGCCAGCAACCCCACCTGAATGTTGGGGGTATATTGGCGGATGGTGTTGCTCATGTTGCGGACCACGGCGGCGGGGGTCTGCCGCAGGAAATTATTGTAGCCGATGGCTCCGCCCGTCATCAGGTAGCGGATGTAGGTCTGCTCCTCATCGGCGGGTTGAGTGTAGCCGTCGATGAGAATGGCGTCGGGCGCGTACTTTTCGGCAAACTCCCGCAGATTGGCGGTCAGCTTGTCAATGGTTCCCGCTCCCAAAGCCAGGGAGGCGCCGCCGCTTTTTTCCTGAAAGAGAGACGCATCAAAAATGCTGTAGACGTACAGCCCCTGCTTGCGGGCGGCGTCCACCACGTATTCCATCACATCGAAGCCTGCGTCCAGTCGGGGAGCGCCGGAGGTTTCGAAAATGACCTTGTCGTTGTAGACGGTATCGATAATCACCGAGTTCATGGTCAACTCGGCGGCTTTCTCCACCGCCTTGTCGATTTCCGCCCGGATGGCGCCTTCACCGGCGTTTAAGTCGGTTAAAAAGTCATAGCCCGGCACCAGATAGACGCCCCGCATTTCGCCGGGAACATGGTAGACCGGCTCGATGTTTTCCGGCTCCGGTTCAGGTTCCAGCTCGGCCGGGAGAAGCTTGTCCAAATCCTCGGGCCCAGTCTCCTCCTCCGCAGGCTGGGAGGATTCCGGCTTGTCCGGCGCCAGGGCGCTGCCCCAGGCGGTGTTCAGCAAAATGCCGGCCACCCCTCCCGCAACGAGGGTAAGGGAAAGGAAGATGGCTCCCACCATCATCCCCAACTTCTTTTTGCTCTTAAATAGCTCACTCAAAATACGCAGCCCCCAATTGGTTGATGGAACATAGTTGAATTCGCTGCAGAACAGCTTGTCCACAAAGTGCCCGGCCCGAAAGGGCCGCCGTTAGGATAGAGTCTAATTTATAACAACGTTTTGAGATTCTGAATTTCCTTGCTGACATGAGCGGCAACCGACTGGTCCGGCGCGAAAATGGAATCGTACCGATACAGGACAAAGCCTTTGTAATTGCTTTGACTGCGGGCGGTTTTCACCATTCTGGCCAGCAGGTCGGTGTTGTTGAGCCACTCGTTTTTGCCGGTGCCGGCCCATTGGTCCGCCGCCCCCACTTTGTAAGCGGCAAGGCCCACATACAAATCCACATCCTCGCAGGTCACCATCTGATTCCAACTCTCCAAAGTTTCTTTGTAGGGTTGGGTCTGGTTCTGGTATCCAAAGTAAATCTGCGGGCAGATATAGTCGCAGTAGCCGGGATTGGAGACGATTTTCGCCACATCCAGGAACAGGGCGTGGTAATTATTGTAGACGCTGGACTGCGGGCTGATGCCGAAGAGGACGTTGGGGTCCTCCTCCTTGATGGCGGCGTACATGGCCTTGAGCAGGGTTTCCACGTTGCGCCTGCGCCAGTCCGCCTGGGAGAGCTTTCCTCCCCCGTTGACATACGCCCGATAAGAAGCCGTGTCAAAGCTCATGTCCACGGCGCCGGTGGCGGTGGTGGGATAGAAGTAGTCGTCAATGTGGATGCCATCCACCTTATAGTTGCGGACAATTTCCCGAACGCCGTTGACAATCAGGTCCTGGGCTTTTTTGCTGGCAGGGTTGTAGGAGGTGACGCCATTGTGAACGATGACGGCGTCGTCTCCGGCGGACAGCCACTTGACGGCGGGATTGGTATCGGAAATAGCATACTTGCTGTTGGCGTTTCGGATGCGGTAGGGGTTAAGCCACGCTTCAATCCGTAGGTTGCGGGCATGAGCTTCCTCCACCATAATGGCCAGAGGGTCAAAGCCGGGGTCCACCCCCTCCACGCCGGTGCAGAGATAAGACCAGGGGAAGTACTGAGACTTGTATATGGCGTCGGCAAAGGGGCGAACATGAACAATGACGGTGTTGAGGCCATAAGATGCGCAGTTGTCAAAGACACGCCGAATATTCTTGGTAAACTGCTCCCTGCTTTGATTGGTCAGCAGGTTGCTAAGCTCCAGGTAGGAAATCCAGACCGCCCGCACCTCGCCTTGGACCTGCTCCATCCGAACGCCGTTTTGTTCCAGCTTGGGCAAGCCCTGCTCTTCCACCACAGGAGCGGAAGCAGCCACGTTGGAGGGTTCCGAAGCGGCGGGTTGGGAAGCGGAAGATTCCTTCTGGTTGGAAGGTTTGGTGGAGACGGGTTCCGCCGGGGCGGAAGACTGGGGAGCGGTGGATGGTACCTGTGCCGGGGAAGATTCCGGAGCGGATGAGGATGATTCCGCCACCGAAGAAGGAGAAGCATTTGGCTTCTTGCCCGTCACAAGGGGTTCATCAATGGACGGCGCCTCCGGCTGATAGGGGCTGGACGATTCCGACTCCCAGGGGTCGGTCAGCACCACCTTGCCCGAAGAAACCGATTCGGGAGCAGGGGGTTGCAGGGTCCGGTCCGCGCAGCCGTTCAGCAGCAGAATACCAATGAGAAAAACGGTTAACAACCGGACAAGGCGGGATTTTGGCATAGGTTTGCTCCTTTTACGTTCTACGTTGCTATATTTATAAAACTCGGCGCGCCGCGCCGCAGGCAGAATTGACATCTCGTATAAAACCGATTGCCTTGCGATCGGAACTGCCAACTCTCTACTATAAAGTGCGTTTCCAGTGTCGTTTTGCTGCGAATTTCGACTTGGAAATCTGGAAAGGAACAGCAAAACTTGTCCCAAAAGCACATCTTCCGGGGCATCGTGTGGATATTATATTATATTCGTCCCGTTTGGAATTCTATGCCTGCATGTTCATAGTATTGGCAGGGCAAGTTCCAGCAATTCCCACAGATACCGGTTATAGTAAAAAGAGTCCGGACAATATTTCCTCTTTTCCAAAATCCGCCTTGGAGTGTCAGCGTTTTTCTGATATACTATTTCGTAAGCTCCCTGTCCTTTGTTGGGCAGGGGGTCCGCCTGTGGCCAGATTGCATTACAATTAGAACAGGATGATACTGCTTGCTGCAAACATTTATTGATTTTTTCACCGGCTTTATCCCCCCCTGGCTCACCTGCTTTTTCATTTCCGCGTTGCCGATTTTGGAACTGCGGGGAGGACTTATCACCGCATCGCTGTTGGGGGTGCCCTGGGTGCAGGCCACAGCCGCTTGTGTACTTGGCAATATGCTGCCCGTGCCATTCATTTTGCTGTTTGTCCGCAAGATTTTAAGCTGGATGGGCAAAACAAGAACCTTTGGCAAAATTGCCTCGCATTATGAACAAGTGGCCCTGCGCAAAGGGCAGGAGCTGATTGAAAAATACCCCAGCCGCGTCATGCTCGGTTTGTTTGTCTTTGTGGCCATTCCCCTGCCTATGACCGGCGCCTGGACCAGCTCCCTGATTGCCGCCTTTTTGGGGCTGCCCCCCAGACGTTCCTTTCTCACCGTCTCCATGGGAGTGCTGTGCGCCGCCTGCATCATGTTGCTGTTGGCTTACGCCTTTCCTTCTCTCATGGGCTTTCACGTATAATAAAAGCAAGTATTTCTTCTAGCGCTTTAGCCTTGTGGATAAGGGAAGGAAAATGATAGCGTGAAAAGGATTCGAATCATTGGGGTGGACCCGGGTTACGCCATTGTGGGTTGGGGCGTAGTGGATTACAACGGCAACTCCTTTCGGGCGGTGGATTACGGAGCCATCCTCACCAAAGCCGGCCTGCCCTTTGAAGAGCGGCTGGAAATCATTTACCAAGAGTTTTCGGAGATATTGGACCGGTACCAGCCGGTGTCCCTGGGGATGGAAAAACTCTACTTTGCCAAAAACAAAACCACCGGCGTGGACGTGGCCCAAGCCAGGGGAGTCATCCTGCTCAGCGCGCGGCAGCATCGGCTTTCCATCGGCGAATACACCCCCCTTCAGGTCAAGCAGGCGGTGACCGGCTACGGAAAGGCGGAAAAAAATCAGGTGATGCAGATGACCAAAATGCTTCTGGCCCTGCCCTCGTTGCCCAAACCCGACGACACGGCCGACGCTTTGGCCATGGCCATCTGCCACGCCCATTACTGCAGCTCCCTGTTGACCGGCAATTCGGTGATGCTCCCGTAAATACAGCGGTTCCGCCACCTTGGCGGAACCGCTGTTCCATTACATACCGAAAATGAGCCGCACCACGGCGGCGCTCATCACAAATCCCACCAAATCGGCGGTGAGAGAAGCCGGCAGCGTATGGCGGGTTTTGGTGACCTTGATGGCTCCATAATAAACGGCAATGGTGTAGAAGGTGGTCTCGCTGGAGCCTTCCATCACGCTGGCCACCCGCCCGATGAAGCTGTCGGGGCCATAGGTGGCCAGGATGTCGTTAAAAATCACCATGGCCCCGCTGCCCGAAATGGGCCGAAGGATGGCAAGGGGCACCACTTCCCCGGGCAACAGCAGGTACTTGGCGATAGGGTCAAGCAGGCGGACTATGATGTCCAAAGCACCGGATGCTTTAAACATCCCCACGCAGGTCATGAGGGCAACCAGAGAAGGCATGATGTTGACCGCCGTGCCCAGCCCCTCTTTGGCGCCCTCCAGAAAAACGGCAAAGACGTCAATCCCCTTGTAGACGCCGTAAATTAAAATGCCGCAAAGCACCAAGGGGATCATCAAATCGTTAATGTTAACGCTCACGGGCCACTCTCCTTCGCCTATTGTCGCGGCTGCCGCCCTCCAACAGTTTCGCCACCACAATGCCGGAGAGAATGGAGGCCGCAGAAGCCACCCAGGTGGCCGGCATAATCTCCATTGGCGCCACCGAACCGGCGTTGGCCCGCAACAGAGCGGTGGTGGTGGGAATCACCTGCAGGGACGCTGTGTTGAGCACCACAAACATACACATATAGTTGCTGGCCTCCGGGCTGTGACGGTTGAGGATGTCCAACTGCTTCATGGCGGCGATTCCCAAAGGAGTGGCGGCATTGCCCAATCCCAACAGATTGGCGGAAATGTTCAGGCACATGGCCTGGGCGGCGGGGCTGTCCGGAGACAACCCTTTAAACAGAACCCGCACCATCGGGGCAAACAGCCTGCTGAGCTTCTCGGTAAGCCCGGTCTTTTGGGCAATCCCCATCATGCCGCTCCAAAGGCACATGGACCCCGCCAGCGTAATGGCCAGCTGTATGGCAGAGCCGCACTCGGTAATGGCCGCGTTGGAAACGGCATCCATCCGCCCCAATCCCCAACCAAACACCAAAGAGGCGGCAATCAACCCGGTAAATATCCACTTCATCATGGCGCTTGTCTCCCTTAATAGCTTTGTACATCTTATGAATTAACATCCTGTAAAAATTCCTAAAGAAAATTTAAAAAATCGTTGACAACGAATTTAATTCGATATATAATGTCATAAGTCGTCCAAAAAATGGAATTTTTGTATTTTTTTGTGTATAGAAGGATATAGAAGGAGATTGCAATGAAATCTACTGGAATCGTACGTCGAGTTGATGACTTGGGAAGAATCGTCCTGCCCCGCGAACTGCGAAAAGTGCTGGACATTAATGAAAGAGACGAGCTGGAAATCTTTATGCAAGGAAACTCCATTATATTGCAGAAACATCAGCCAAACTGCATTTTCTGCGGCAGCTCCAACGGCATTGAGTCCTTTAAGGGCAAAAACATCTGCGCAGACTGCTTCAAGGAACTGACCAGCAAAGAGTAACCATCGGAAACCTACATAATCGAAATATATTTGCTGCACTCCATAATAAACATCCCCCGGCATAGCCGGGGGTATTTCATATGCGGGCAAAGCCCTTTATTCCTCGCATACACGTCAAACG
>ENA-OWPA01000904-OWPA01000904.1-bioreactor-metagenome-genome-assembly--contig:-NODE-904-length-26989-cov-6.428582_pt1 | contig 26989 bp, 22 predicted proteins | sample MGYA00238139_ERZ651803 | MGnify/ENA primary metagenome ERZ651803 (study PRJEB26909, sample SAMN07631231) | bioreactor metagenome | isolation source: Switchgrass digestor | place: USA: Dartmouth... | reverse complement strand
GCTTTGCCTTATTGGTACTGTTTTTTGTCATTGGTGTGGTTAAGACATGTGGCAGCTTTGCGGAGGTTAAAAAGCCGGAACATGCATTAAAGCTTTTTATACGATTTGCCCTGGCTAAAGGAGTCGTAACCTACGGGCTTGAATTAATGATGGCGCTGTTTAACATTGTGCAAGGGATTATCTCTACTATCATGAACTCTTCAGGATTGGGTTCAGCCACACAAACTGTTCTGCCAAACACTATTGTTCAGGCTGTTGAAGACTGCGGATTTTTAATGAGTATACCTTTATGGGCAGTAACGCTCATAGGGGGTCTCTTTATTACAGTGCTCTCCTTCATTATGATCCTGTCGGTATATGGCAGATTTTTTAAACTGTATTTATATACAGCTATTGCTCCTGTTCCTCTTGCTTCTTTCGCAGGAGAGCCAAGTCAGAGTATAGGTAAAGCCTTCCTTAAAGGATATGCTGCTGTATGTCTGGAAGGAGCTATCATTATCCTTGCGTGTGTCATATTTTCTGTTTTTGCATCATCCCCGCCTGTTGTAGACACAAACGTCAGCGCTGTAACGATGGTATGGTCTTACATAGGGGAACTTATTTTTAACATGCTGGTGCTTGTAGGAGCTGTAAAAATGGCAGACCGTGTTGTACGGGAGATGATGGGATTGTAAGGGTGCATAAAATAATACAATCCGATACCCTCAAGGTTCCTTGAACTGAACACCATCACCAAAAACAACAGGATGACCTGTTCTTGGATCAAGCAAATCCCCATGTTCGTTGAAGCGAATTTTTTCAAGAGGTACCCCCATCTCCCTTGCCCTTTGGATTTGCCATGAGACATCATCTTCTAAGTATTTCTCATCGCGTCTGCGCCGTATTGCCTTTATGAGTGACACAATCCAGCTTATAACTGTCAGACCAAGCAACGAAAAAAGAATGATAAATGCTAATTTTTCATTTTCTCGTGCCCACTTGTTCAGCACAGTACAGAACAACAGCAGGCAAAGCAAGGGAATCGTTAGCCTAAATTTACTGGCTAATTTAAATATAAAAGAGAGAATGAACGATCCCGCTCTAATACAAAGAGAAATAACTGCCGCGATTGGCATAGTGAAATCTCCTTTCCATGCAATCAGTATATTTCCATTATCACATATGGAAGAAATAAATGGAAGGATGCGACAAATTATATGTTATTTTATCTCTTGTTCTAAATTAGTAAACAGATCGCTGTCAAAAAAATCCCTTATACTTATACCAAGCCCGTCACACAATTTTTTTATAGTGGCAATTCCCGCATTATATGTCGTACCCTTTACAATATCATTTACAGTAGATTGTGTAACACCTGAAATATTGCTAAGAGCGTTAATGGTTAAATTCCTTTCCTTGCACAACTCTTCAATTCGTTTAATTACTGCTTGAGAAATATTCATTCTATCACCTCATAAACGTTATTCCGTTAATCAGAGCATATCAGTTTACAATTTATATGTTTAACGGAATACCGTTGAAATAGTCATAAAGGTGACTTATACTACCGGTATACCGTTAATAGGGTTAATAACATGTAAAAAACAAAGGAGGGCCAATAGTGGCAAAAACGAGATATGATAAAGAGCTGGAAAGAGAAAAGGAAAAACTGAATAAGCTTTTGGATGAAGCTTTCAATAAAGGTACTCCCTTTACAGAAGATGATGCGGTTATGGAGCAGAATCGTAAAGTTGATACATTGGTAGTCAAGATACAAAAGGGGAAAGGAAAGCAAAATAAGAATCAGATGGAACGTTGAAGTAAACGACACAATAGCGCTTCTTAAAGAGGCGTTATTTTTCATTTGGAGGTGATTGAATTTGGAAGTAAAAATCAATCGGGAGATCCGGGATTATACCGAAAGCTTGTTTTTTGGACTGTCCATGCGGCAGTTCATTTTTTCTGTCCTGGCTGTTGGTGTGGCCATTGGCATATATTTCGGCTTACAGGGATTACTGGGCACGGAGACTGTGAGCTGGATGTGTGTTTTAGGAGCATTCCCCTTTGCAGCTCTGGGATTTATAAAATACCACGGCATGACAGCGGAGCAGTTTTTATGGGCATACATCAAATCTGAGTTTCTCATGCCCAAAAAGCTGACCTTTTACCCTGTGAATGTGTATTACGAGGCGTTGAAACAGACTATTGAGAAGCATGAAAAGGAGGAATTGAGACGTCATGATTAAAACCCTGCAAAAAATCATGAAACAGGATAAAGAAAAGTTTATTGTCCCCAAAGGTGTTCAGCAGGCAATTCCCATTCGAACCATATGGCCGGACGGAATTTTCCGGGTGGGCAACAAGTTTTCCAAAACCTTTCGTTTCGAGGACATCAATTATGCGGTAGCCTCCAAAGAGGATAAGGAAGCGATGTTCCTGTGCTATTCTGAGTTACTCAACTCCTTTGACAGCGGGGCGACTACCAAAATCACCATTAATAACCGACGCTTGAATAAAGCAGACTTTGAAAGCTCTATTCTAATCCCTTTAAAAGGTGACAGGCTGGACGAATATCGCAGGGAATATAACCAGATGCTTTTGGATAAAGCAACAGGTGCCAATAGCATTGTGCAGGACAAATATGTTACCGTGTCTGTAATGAAGAAGAATATTGAGGAAGCGCGGAATTACTTTTCCCGTATAGGAACAGACCTCATCACCCATTTCTCCCGCCTTGGCTCAAAGTGTGTGGAACTGGATGCTACCGACCGTCTTAGAATCCTGCATGATTTTTTTCGTTCCGGTGAGGAAACGGATTTTTATTTTAACCTGTCCGATACAATGAAAAAGGGTCACGATTTTAAGGACTATATATGTCCCGATACTTTTGAGTTTGAGAAAGACCACTTCCGGATGGGAAACAAATATGGCCGTGTCATCTTCCTTCGTGAGTTTGCAAGCTATATAAAGGACAGCATGGTTTCCGAGCTATGTGATTTAAACCGGAATATGATGTTATCGCTTGATATTATCCCTATTCCAACCGATGAGGCTGTTCGTGAGGTGGAAAACCGTCTTCTGGGTGTAGAAACCAACATCACCAACTGGCAGAGGAGACAGAACCAAAGCAACAACTTTTCGGCAGTTGTACCCTATGATATGGAGCAGCAGCGCAAAGAAAGCAAGGAGTTTCTTGATGACCTGACTACCCGTGACCAGCGTATGATGTTTGCAGTTCTTACAATGGTGCATATTGCGGACAGCAAAGAGCAACTTGACAGCGATACGGAAACCTTGTTTACTACAGCACGGAAACATCTGTGCCAATTCTCTACACTGACATTCCAGCAGATGGATGGTTTAAATACGGTATTGCCTTATGGCTTGCGAAAAATTGATGCAATCCGGACGCTGACTACCGAAAGCACGGCGGTGTTTATTCCCTTCCGGGCGCAGGAAATCTCCCACCATGGTGGCATTTATTACGGTCAGAACGTTATCAGCAAGAACATGATCATTGCCAACAGGAAACACCTGCTCAATGGGAACTCTTTTATTTTAGGCGTTTCCGGCTCCGGTAAGAGTTTTACCGCTAAGAGGGAAATTGTTAACCAGATACTGTCCAGTGATGACGACATTATCCTGATTGATCCGGAACGGGAGTATTCCTCCCTTGTCAAGGCAATGGGCGGTGAGATTATCCACATTTCTGCTACTTCTCCGAATCACATCAATGCAATGGATATGAACAAGGACTATGGAGATGGGGCAAACCCTGTCATCCTGAAATCTGAATTTGTCCTGTCCCTGTGTGAGCAGCTTATCGGAGGCCATAACCTGGGAGCAAAGCAGAAGTCTCTGATTGACCGCTGCACTGCCAGCGTGTATAGGAAATATCTTCAAAGCAACTATAAAGGAAATCCTCCAACTCTGCAGGATTTTCATGCAGAGCTTTTAAGACAGGAAGAACCGGAAGCTCAGGAAATCGGACTTGCCATCGAGCTATTTACCAGCGGCAGCCTGAACACTTTTGCAAAACCAACCAATGTAGATGTAAACAACCGTCTGATCTGTTACGATATCCTTGATCTTGGTAAGCAACTCCTCCCTATCGGGATGCTGGTAGTGCTGGACAGTATTTTTAATCGCATCACGCAAAACCGTGCGAAAGGTAAAAACACCTTTATTATCATTGATGAAATATACCTGCTTTTCCAGCATGAGTATAGCGCCAATTTCCTGTTTACGCTCTGGAAACGTGTTCGAAAGTACGGTGCTTTTTGTACCGGTATCACACAGAATGTTGATGATCTTCTGCAAAGCCATACCGCTCGTACCATGCTGGCTAATTCCGAATTCATAGTCATGCTTAATCAGGCCAGTACAGACCGCATGGAGCTTGCGAAGCTCCTAAACATTTCAGACCTTCAGCTTTCCTACATCACCAACGTGGATGCCGGTAATGGACTTATCAAGGTGGGTAGCTCTCTTGTTCCCTTTACCGACCAGTTTCCACGCAACACAAAGCTCTACCGCCTGATGACCACAAAGCCTGGCGAGCAGGCGTAAATTTAAAAGGTATAAATCCAAGGAGGGAAATTTAGTGGAGAATATCCGATTTGCAAGTAAGGAGCATGAAACTTTTTATTACAACATGCTCAAAGCGGCACGCAACAGCGATGTATTCCGCAAGGCGTTTTTCTATACAATGGGAGTTAGTGCAGAAACTCGAACACATATTACCGCTCTCTTTGACTTTGAGGAAAGCCTTATAAAGCCGGAGGGACTTTCGGCTCCATGGCAGACCGGCAGTACGAAGCGCTTATGCCGGCTTGCATTTAACCTGTGGAACGGCTGGACGGAGGAAGGTAAAGAACAATATTCTGCACCGTATTACTTATTTGACTGCAGCTTTGCCCCATACTTTTTTGAAGCAATCAGACTTCGGTATCCTGAGTACTGCAGGAGTTTGGAGCGTTCTGTATTGGGCCCTGCCGGGAAAGAACGATAATACTTGCAATATAAATCGAATGCTAACCATGGGAGGGGGTGTGTGTATTGAAGGAGATCAAAACTAAACAGACCAAGAAGGATATTAAGGTACTGGACAAGACAACGGATGTAACCAGGAGAGCAAAGAATGCTTATATTCGCACCAAAGAGCGGTCTGAACAGCTTGGGCAAAATGATGACAGTAACTATGTGGATTATGCCGAAAATATTGTCAGTGACGGTGCAAAAAACATCACCCGTAAAGGTGAACATATAGCGAAAATATACGGCAAGAAAGTAATAGAAAAAATCAAAAACCGTAAGGCGCAGGATAATGATTCCACTTGGTCTGATACCCATAATACCGATAATGTTCACCAGTCGTCACAGTGCGAAGCAAAGGAATTAGTTCAAAGAAATGCTGACCGAACAGAAGCACATCAAACCACGAAACAAAATTACGCTCCGGCTAAAGTTAAGGATGAAGCAAAGCAGAAAAATACTCAATTTATATCGAACAAGGCTATTAAACAAAATTCTTCTCAAATGAGGCCAAAAGAAATTGCAAATAGAAAATTTACTCTATCAAAACCAGATGAAGCAAGAAAACGCAGGTTTGTTCAAAGCAGAGCGAATCAACAATTAACTAAGTCCAGTTCAATCCCGGAGGCAAGAAGAACTTTCCGGACGCAGGCAAGACAAACGTCTGGGTATATAACTGCACACTCCTCTCAATATCCAGTACCCAGACCGACCGGAAACGCTTTAAGACGAAATACATACTTTTATAGTAAAACTGGCCACACCGTTAAGCAATCTGCTAAAACCGGCGTTAAGACAATAAAGGAAGGCTCTAAAGGTACAGTCAAGACAGTAAAAAAATCGGTTAAAACTGCTAAACGTACTGCTAAAACCGCCATTAAAACATCACAGGCAGCAGCAAAAGCCGCAGTTAAAACTGCACAGGCTACCCAGAGGGCGGTACAGGCGGCAAGGGCAGCAGCGAGAGCTGCGGCTTTTACGGCAAAGATGACGGTAAAAGCAATGATAGCTGCCATCAAAGCAATTATTTTAGCTGTGAAAGGAACGATTGCTCTCATTGCTGCAGGTGGATGGGTAGTGCTCGTTATCGTTCTTATTATATGTTTTGCAGGGTTTTTATTAGGATCGGTTTTCGGAGTATTCTTCTCCAATGAAAGCCCAGGTGATAATATGCCGACCATGACAGAGGTAGTACAACAGCTTAATGAGGAATACTACGCAAAAATTGAGCAGATAAAATCTGAAAACCCTCATGATACGCTTGAGTTGTCCTCCAATAGCGGGAACAGTACTACCGTTAACAACTGGAGAGAAATATTGCCTGTTTATGCTGTCAAGACTGCTGCTGATCCCGATAATGGTATGGATGTCGCCACTCTTGATGATACAAAGGTGGGCATCTTGCGCAGCATCTTCTGGGATATGAACCAAATTAACTATTGGATAGAAACGATTGAGCATGAGGAAACCATTATAACCGAAGATGAGGACGGCAACGAGGTCGAAGAGACTATTACCATTACGGAAACAACCCTGCATATAGTATTAGCCTCAAAAACCCATGTTGATATGATTACCGAATACCACTTCAATTCTGAACAGATCGGACTGTTAAATGAGTTAATGCAGGATGAATATCAGCAGTTATTTATGCAGCTTATTGAAGGTTAAGCATATGTAACTTTATACACGATTCCGGTCTCCAGAGGGAGAACACCAAAAGGAAGATATAATTCGTAAAACTAAATCAAATGAAAGGCGGGATAACTCCATGAATTTAAAAGAAACAAGGAATACGGAATATTCAAAGTGTGTGAATCTACTGGCTAAACTAATTGACCTGGATGATAACACAAAAGAAAAAATCTACAAATGCTTTCAGTGCATGGGGATAAAAAACTTTTTTATAAATCTGGAATCAATTGATTTACCTCTTGAGACTTGTGAGAAGTTGAAAAGTATAAAGTCCGTCATTGAGATGTTTGATGAAGAAGGGGGGCAAGCATAGCATGAAACAGGAAATGCAACACACCGAAAAATTCTTAAAAGGACTGACAAGCTTAACAGGACTCCCCTATAAAAAGCTTCAACAGTACGTGAAAACAAACAACCCTTTCAATATCCTGGAACATCCTCACATCATGGAGCCGAATGAAAAACAGCTGGAAAAAATCGGACTTCTCAATGAATTTATTGCATCTTATAATATTTTGAAAGTCTATGAGAAGGATGATAAGATTATACTCAATTCATCAACAGCATCAGGTCAGTACTTTTTAGCCCTTTTAGGAGGGATGAAGGATAAAGAAAGGTTTATGGTTTCTTTTTTAGACAGCGGCAATAACATAATCGAAACCAAAATCATGTCTGAAGGGAGTATTGGACAGGCACCAGTTTATCCACGAGAAATATTAAAATATGCTCTTGCCTGTGATTGTAAGGCTATAATTTTAGCCCATAACCATCCCGGTGGCTCCCAAAATTTCTCTATAGAAGATAAAACATTGACACAGAGAATAGTTGATATATTTCATCCGCTTGAGATTAAGGTCTTGGATCACATTGTTGTTGCCGGTACAAGTTATACTTCTATGGCAGAGAAAGGCTTACTTCCTAATCAGTGTAAAGATGCAGCAAATTATGATGCCATTATATTAGATGGGGCATCTGTAGAAGAAAAGCAGAATAAGATTCAGTATGTACGTTAGTTTTAATGATAAAAAGTTTAGGTTAAAACTAAAAAATAAAGAATATAGGGGTATTTCGGAGATTTGCTGTTGTGCAGTTACCTGGAATACAGCAAAATCTGAATACCCCTGATTTTAATACGGGTTATATTGCATACACTAAGGCAAAAACTGTAGAGTTAGGACTTCACTACAAATGCAGATGCTATCGCAATACCATTTGAGACAATACCTTTGATTTATGTTATTCACATATGATTGCTGAAGATATTCCCCACAAACGTATGATCAAGGTTCGTGCAGACAACTGAAGAATTATATTACAGCCGAGAAATATGTTTGATGATAGTAACGATCAATCAACAAATTCCAAAGCTTGTTACAGGAAACATGGTTACGATATTCCTTGGTATCCTTCGTTCAATTGTCATCTTATTAATGAATTAATGAACAATAATGAACATATGAAATGGAATACATTTGGTATAAAAATTTACCCAGTAGTATTGAAAAAATAAAGGTAGAAGTATATAATGGGAAATAATAGGTATCAAAATTTTCCCAGGAGGAATTATTGTGACAAAACAAATTCACATTCGACTTGATGATAAAATATACAATACCCTTTCAGAGTATTCTGTCATTACAAATAAGCCCGTTCAGGACTGTGTAATCGAGGCGCTGGCGCTTATGCTGGATGATAGACATAAGGAAAGACAGGTAAAAAAAGGAAAGTTTACTTTCATTGATCTTTTTGCAGGTATTGGTGGCATGCGGTTGGCTTTTGAAGCCTGTGGCGGACAATGTGTATTCACCAGTGAGTGGGACAGGTATTGTCAAAAGACGTATTTTGATAACTTTGGAGTAATGCCTCACGGTGACATTACTAAAATTTATGAAAAGGACATTCCGAATCATGACATTCTTGTAGCAGGTTTTCCCTGCCAGCCTTTTTCTATTGCGGGTGTATCCAAAAAAAACAGTCTCGGAAGAAAAACCGGGTTTTTAGATAAAACACAGGGTACTTTGTTTTTTGATGTAGTGCGTATTCTCAATGAAAAGCGTCCGCGTGCTTTTTTGCTTGAAAATGTAAAGAATCTCAGGAGCCATGATAAAGGAAATACCTGGAAGGTTATTATGGAGTCCCTTGATGAACTGGATTATGAGGTTTTTTCGGATGTGCTGGACGGTCAATTATACGTCCCTCAGCATAGAGAAAGAGTTTTTATTGTAGGATTTGATCGAAAACGCTATGGAGGAAATATTACCTTCAGCTTTAATTTGATGCCCCCAAAGAATAAACCGGTTCTTAAAGATATTCTGGAAAAAGACGTAGATGCAAAATATACTTTATCTGATCACCTGTGGCAGTATTTACAGGACTATGCTGTCAGGCATCGGGCTAAGGGAAACGGATTTGGATTCGGACTGGCCGATTTAAATGGTATTACACGCACTCTCAGTGCCCGATATTACAAAGACGGCTCTGAAATTTTGATTCCTCAGGAAGGCAAAAATCCCAGAAGACTAACACCACGCGAATGTGCGCGCCTGCAGGGATTTGATGACAGCTTTATTATTCCGGTTTCTGACACACAGGCATACAAACAGTTTGGGAACTCTGTTGTTGTTCCATTAGTAACCGCTGTTGCAGAGTTAATCGTAAGCAAAATGGAAGCCATGAAGGAAATTGAGGTCAGGAGGGAGAGTGTTGGATAGTATATCAATCGCAGAAAGAGCTATTCAGGCGGTAAGCCGTGGAAAGCTTTCTTATTGTAAATTTTTATCAGCTAATGATACTGGAGATACCGGCGCGCATCAGGCAGGAATCTATATAGCAAAAAATGCGGTATCCATATTGTTTGATACACCAGGCCAGCGTGGTGAAAATAAAGACAGGTATGTAAAAATTCGCTGGCAGGATGATTTTGAGACCGAAAGCCGTTTTATTTATTATGGTACCGGAACACGTAATGAATATCGAATTACCCGGTTTGGAAAAGGCTTTCCATTTCTAAGAACCGAGCATACCGGGGATCTTTTTGTATTTGTTCAAATGGATAATGATGATTATCTGGCATATATTCTTCAAACCGAGGATGAAATCAACGAATTTCTAAATGCGTTTGGCATGAGTCCGACCGACACTGGTAAAATAATACAAAAGGAAGAGATCCCTTCCGAAACGCAGGTTGACATTGCTATTATGCAGTTTATTCGTACATTGGAAGTTGATTTTCCTGCTTCTGCCGAAATGTCTGCAATGGCTCGAAAAATTTATCATCAGGTATTTGATCATGAAGAAAATATTACTCTGGATCCTGACAAGGAAATTGTTTCCTGGACAGAAATGGAATACAATCTGTTTCGTAAATTGGAATTTGACCGTTACGGAGACATAATTGCAAGGGGGTTTACTACCGTAGATCAATTTATTGAAGTAGCCAATATGGTATTAAACCGTCGAAAAAGCCGTGCAGGTAAATCACTTGAACATCATTTGTCTGCAATTTTTGACGGAAACAGACTGCCTTATGAATCGCAGCCCCGAACAGAAGGTAATAAGCGACCCGACTTTATATTCCCAGGTGGAGACTCATATCATGATACTGCCTGGCCGTCTGACAAACTTGTATTTCTTGGGGCCAAAACGACCTGCAAGGATCGCTGGCGACAGATCATAAACGAGGCAAACAGAATTGAAGTCAAACATCTATTTACATTGCAACAGGGTATTTCTGCCCAGCAGCTTGATGAAATGTCAGCTGAAAAGGTTATTCTTGTGGTTCCGAGAGTGTATCTGGATTCCTATCCAAAAGAGAAACGAGACAGTATCTGGACATTAAAGAAGTTTATAAGTTTTGTCAAAGAGAAGACAGGTGGTTAAGAGTGGATATTAAATCCCCGGAAGAACGCAGCAAAAATATGTCAAAGATCAAAAATGAGCGAACAAAGCCTGAGATGTTTATACGAACGATGCTTTACAGGCATGGCCTTCGATTCCGTGTTAACTACTCTGAACTCCCGGGAAAGCCTGATTTGTATTTCATCAGACAAAAGGCAGCAGTATTCATTCACGGCTGTTACTGGCATCGCCACCCCGGATGTAAATATGCTTATACTCCCAAATCCAATCAGGAATTCTGGCTTCCCAAGCTTGAGGGTAATCGAAAGCGTGATGAGAAAGTAATACAGCAACTTAATGATCAGGGTATCCGAGTCTTAATTATTTGGGAATGCACTGTCAGAGCGATGATGAAGAATGAAGAATTACGGGAAAATGTTCTATATGAAATACTGAATTTTTTAAATGAAAGAAACGATGTGATAATGAACATATAAAAAAAGGAAATTATAGAGCTTTGTTAACAGTTGGTTTGAAAGTGAAAGATTATGCTGGCTTATTTATAGGATAGAGGCAGGAAGATACCGTTTTCAGTTTGTGAAAATTTTAATAGTTGAATGCTAATAAGGCTTAATGCTGAAAGGATTGATCGATTTGTCGAGATATTTAAATGACTTCGATGAAGACGTTATTTTAAAGGTTATAATGTCTTACTTATATGAAGGAAAGAGTCATCGACAAATTCAAAGGGAGATTCTTGGCTTACCGGCTCCGGAACGTGGGGGTGGTTTTATTGCTATGGATATCTTACATCATTATGAAATACATGGAGATAAAAAAGGATTATTGCAAGACAAGGATATATTCGATGTATTAAATGATTCATCAGGAACTTTTTATGAAGCTTTGAGAAAAATCATTGAATATAAGCAGACAGAAGAGCATGTAAGAGATAACATAAGTAAGAATATTTTTAGAGTTAATACAGAAAATACGGAAATTACCGCAAAAACTAAAAACAGGATTAATCAATCTGTATTAAGAGAGTTCGTACTAAATCTTTATAATAACGAGTGTGCGCTATGTGAAATAAACAAACCAGATTTATTGGTTTGTAGCCATATTAAACCCTGGAAAGTAGATGAAGAAAATAGACTAAATCCGAGAAATGCTATATGTTTCTGTGTCTTACATGATAAATTGTTTGACAAAGGGTATTTTAGCCTTGATAAAGATTATAAGATAATTTTTGGATCTAAAGCAGATTCTCAAATTAAAAGATTATTAGAAGGACTAAATTTTAAGGTACCCTTAAACTATAAACCGGATATCTCGTTTTTAAAGTTTCATTATAATGAGATATGTAAATAATGCACTCCAACAAAACGGATGAAAGGTTTATGAATAGAGGCCCTGTTGTGTTTTATAAAATCACTTTTTTTGATATTTTTTTGGGCTCATGAGCCGAATTTGGCTGATTTTGGATTACAAATCTTGATATTGTTCGCTAAAGAGTATATAATGTAATAAGTATTTGTTTATGGTAAGCTTGTAAAAAAGAAGGAACGCAAAGCCATGAAACGTTCTGATTATGAATGGAAGTCGGCTGTGAACCGAACGTAAGGAACCCTGTGGTAATGCAGGGTTTATATGTATGTATATGTATGTAATGGAGGAACCTTTGTTATGGACTACATTTCTGCGGCACAGGCGGCTGAAAAATGGGGTATTTCAATAAAACGCGTTCAGATATTGTGCAAAGAAGGGCGTATTCCGGGAATTGAACGTATCGGACACGCCTGGCTGATACCAAAAGATGCCGACAAGCCTGCTGACAGGCGTATAAAGAGTGGGAAATTCATCGGTTTTTCTGAGAAGTATCGGCATAAATAAAATAAAATCGGAAAAAGATTGTCTACCCGACAGTAGCATTACAGTATAGAGTCCTGTTTATGGTACACGAAGTGCCATATAATAGATTAAATGATGAGGTGCAGCATGGATACAGGCGTCATTGAAAAACTGCTTCAAATTAAGAAAAAAAGCGAGGCGTCCAAAGCTGATAAAAACAGCTTCCAGAACGAGTGGCTTTCTTATGTCAGTGAGCATGGCTTTAACGATAAAGCAGAAGCATTTCTTTACGACGGTTTCTCTTTTCTAGGTATGGTTCCCTTTATAACCTACCTTTCTAAAACGAATGACAAACAGGAAACCGTTAATCAATTACTATCCGGAAAACATTTTTACAGGAATAAAAGCATTACTTTTAAGGTAATGCTGCATCTGTTGGCTTTGCTAATTGAAAAGCTTCCTGATGAGAAAACTTTGATAATGATGGTTGTCAGACGTCTTCCGGAACTGTCTATTAACAAGGAAGGAAAACGTCTTGCTGATATGGCAAAGAGTGTCGATAAGTTTTTTGTAAAGATTTTGTCTCCTGAAACGGTATTTCCAAATCTCAACTCTCTTGGTCTGCGACCGGCAATTATTGAGTCTTTCCGTAAAATGATGATGGAGGCTTTACGTACTCTATTGGCGGAAGGACATAGTTCACCTGAAGAGCTGTCCATAATGGTCAATATCGAAAAATGGTTATCTGACGACGACAAGTTACCGGAAGATGCTGATAAATCAGAAGTGAACGCAGGAGCTTCTCATGAGTCAACAGATATGGTGCATGCGGATATGCCGGATAATACATCAATCCAGTGCAGTGACTATGTGGACAAGGCATTTTCGGAGAATAGTAAAACATATACCTGGCGTGATGGCCTCAGTATCACAGCTAATGCTATCAAACAATTGGAGAAAGAACTTATCCGGTTACAGATGAATAATGAAAATCTTTTGTCTGAAAACACCAGGTTAAAGACTGAGCGTGATAATGTACAGTGTGCATTGAACCGCGAACGTGAATGTTGTGAACAGCAAAGAACTGAAATCAGCCGTTTGTCAGAAGATGTATCCCTTCTCCGGCAACAGGTAGCCGCTCTTGAAATAAAGGTCAAAGAAAAGGACACAGAAATCGAAGAAAGAGCCAAATTAGCAGATATGCTGAGCCGAGACAGAACCAAACAGTCAGAAGAGGCTCTAAAGAGGCTCGCTGCGAAGCTCCGTGTTGAATATCGGGACTTTCTGGATGCCGAAAGTCTGCCCATGAATGCTGATTTGGGTGAAAATATGCGGCTACAATTGAAATCGATATTCGATATATTAAAAAAGAATGGACTTAGTCTTGAATAAGAGGTGTTTACATGGCTGTTTCGCTGAAGCACTATTTTGGCATAGATTTTGGTACTACTAATAGTGCGACTGTTGGCTGTATGGTAATGGATCACAGGCCTGAGATGGTTCTATATGGTGATGATGAGGGTCTTCCTATGCCTTCTGTTGTGGCTATAGATAAGAATAGTGGAGAAGTTTTTACGGGTCGTAAGGCCTGGGAAAAACGAATGGAACTTTCACAGTCCTGTGAATACATTTCTTCAGTAAAAACTATTCTTGATGATGCCAATTGGAATCGTACAATTGCAGGGAAAATTTGGACTCCGGTTGATGTCGCATGTGAAGTATTCAAAGCACTCAAAGTCATGGTGAGTGACAGGACCGGTGCCTGTATGGACTCTGCTACTGTTGCCATACCTGTTGGTTTCAGTGCATTAAAGCGTAATAATCTGCGAAAGGCAGCAAAAATGGCTGGTATTACAATTAAATCGTTTATCAGTGAACCGACTGCGGCTTTTTTTGCAAATTACAATGAATTGAAGAGCTCTTCGATTGTTGCTGTATTTGACTGGGGTGGTGGAACACTTGATATTTCCATAATCCAGAATGCCAACGGAAAGATTTCTGAACTCGCAACTGCAGGAATGAGTATTGCAGGCAATGATCTGGATAATAAGATTGCACGCCGTATACATACAAAAATCGCCAGAAAAAAAGGAATTGAAATAGCATTTGATGATATGCCCCTCAATGCCCAGGACTTATTATTGGTCAAATCAGAACGTGCAAAACGCGCTCTTGGCGATGATGACACTGCCACGATTTCAATTAATAATTATGGAGTATATGGCACCTGCCGAGAAACGCTTGATTACGATTGGTTTGTCGATATTATAAAGCCTGAGGTCGATGCGGCAATAGCTTGCCTTGATAAAGCAATTTGTGAGTCCGGAGTTGGTATTGCAAATGTTGACAGCATTTTAATGGTTGGAGGCAGCAGCAATCTTCGCCCACTTTTGGAAAAAATGGACGCCCGGTTTGGAGATAAACTTTATTTTCCTGATGAAACAATGTGGAATGTCGGACAGGGTGCCGCACAACTCGCGGTGACCCCAGGTGCCTATTACTCTAATCAATCAGTTGGTATAGTATTGAGCGATGGCAGTTATTTTGAACTTTTAAGTCCGGATACCGCTTTACAGGGATGGCACAAAGAGGTCAACTTTGGGATTGTCGATACCAGCAAAGAAGCCAGATTCATCTTTGGTGGCAGCCCCGATATTGACAGCTCTTCAGAAAGATACAGGTCTCTTTCCGTACCTGCTTACCGCTTTCTACAGGAGCAGATTTCTCTTCGTGTGGAAGTCGATCAGGATATGGTTTTCAAAGCAATGGCAAAAAGCAATATGCAGCCCGGTGAATACAGCCGCTTTTGGGATTATACAAAGCTGAAATGCTATTACAAATTGCCTGAAACGAAGGTGAAAGAATGAGTGCTGACTGTAGAAGTACAATAACATTCCGCAGTAATCTTCAGCCTGTTAAGGGATCCTGTCTGACTGATACTAATTTTCTAAAAACAATCAGAGATCCATTTGCATTATATATCCTTAATGAATTACTTAAGAAATATGGTAATGGTTACCGCTTGTCCGCTATGCAGCAAGAGGAATATGACAAAGCATCCGGACATTGTGCTTATGCTGCCAAAGATGACTATCCCTGGGGGACTATACGGCAGGAAGATGGTACCGAAGTAGTAGTATGCAAGTGTATCAACACAAAATGCTCACATTTTACAGTATGCAGGCCCGATTTTCAGGAATCGGAGTTACTTATTATAGAAGAAAATTTTAAACAGGTCGAACGTTCTGCTGAATTTGTAATCGACAAGGACCCTTATGTAAAAGAAAATCAAGATTCTGGAGATAAAATCGCAGCAGAATTGCTGGTTAGTTCTTTACCCTCAGATGAGGAACTTATCCATGATGTAGCACTTCGTGACAAACGCGATAGTGAAATGCTGCCGACACGGCATGTTTTACCTGCTGTAAGTGAAGTTGTAAAACATGATAGCCTTGATAAAAAATATGTGGATCAGCAAGTGGGGTTTTCTTCATTTATTGAAGCATCACAGGAAAGTGTAATTGAGAGTGATGTTACTGAGCGTACTTTAATTAACGCCGGCCCTGGCACCGGAAAAACATGGACGTTGATTGAAAAACTAATATACATGGTGGAAGAGAAGGAGATTGACCCCGAAGGCATTCTTGTGCTCTGCTTTTCCAGAGCTGCTGTCGAGGTTATAGAACAGCGATTACAGGCAGCTGCAGATGCTAACCGGATTGGGTATGATTGGAGAAAAATCGAAATCCGGACGTTTGATTCATTTGCAACATATTTGATCGCCTGGGTTCAGGAACGGTATCCGGATTTGCTGCCTGAGAATTATATCCTTGAAGCACAGGACTATGATACACGAATACATACTGCCATTCATCTTCTGAAGAAAAAAGAGGACATGTTCTCGCAATATGAACACATTGTTATAGACGAGGTACAGGACCTGGTTGGTTGCAGGGCAGAATTTGTGCTGCAAATATTATCCATCCTTCCTGCCGGTTGTGGTTTTACGTTATTGGGAGATGCCTGTCAGGCTCTTTATGACTGGCAGACAAAAGACGATCCATCCATAATGTCGTCTGAGGATTTCTACACCAGTTTGTTCAAAGAGTACAAAGATATTAACTACTTATTTTTCAAAGAAAACCATCGTCAGGAGGGCGATTTGTCTCTGATTGCCATCCCATATCGCAATGCAATATTAACAGGTACTGCGAAAGACAGAGCAAATGCAGTTAAGAATATCAACTCTGTGATTGGGACTTCCGGAATCAACCTCCAACACGCTTCAATGTCGGAGATTTATGAATTAACAAAAAACGGGACTCTCGGCATCCTCACAAGAACTAATGGACAGGCTTTAAAAATATCCACATGGCTTAAGAATGCCGATATAGCACATGTTCTACAGAGACCGGCAACTACCTCGTACCTGGGTGGTTGGATTGCCCAGGTTCTGATGGCATATCCTAACCAGACAATAAATGAGGAGTTGTTTTCACAGACTTTTGTTGAGCAATTCCCATCGATGAGCATGGAGACAGCAAAAGACTATTGGCTTGCACTTATCAGTACCCAGCACGGAAACCAGAAGCCACGCTACGAAGTTGAGGAGCTATTGAAAGGACTCTTAAGTAATGCACGGGACAAACTGCTGTTTACTTCAATCGGTGCAACAGAACCAGTCATTGTAAGTAACATCCATCGAGCCAAGGGGCGCGAATTTGATACTGTTTTAGTGATTGATGATGTTCTTGCGGCAATGATTGATGACCAGGATGATGATATACAGGAACACAAGGTTTGTTATGTAGCATTAACCCGTCCCAGAAAACGGTTGTTCAAGGCCAGTCTGAAAAATCAATATATTTATATTGATAAAGGAACGAACAGACGGTGCTTTCAGTCAGGAGGTTTTGGAAATAAGCGATATCTCTCCCATATTGAAATTGGTTATATTGGAGATTTGGATAAAAACTCTTTCGCAGCAAAAAGCGAAATTCAGAGCTACATAAAGAATGAGCTTACTTCTGACACTCGCCTAAAATTGCGCAAATGCCCCGAGGGTGACGCTCCATATGTAATTTACCGATTAGTACCTGAAGAGAATGAAAACATGGTTCTGGGATATACCGGTAAACCATTCGCGGATAGCATACAGAGAGCCATTCAACGAATTTTTAACAATCCATGCAGAATTGGCTACCGATATTATCCAAATATATTCAGTGATGTGTATGTAGACAACCTGATAACGTGTATTTCAGTTTCTGGTAAGAGTTTGCCAGGCGCGAAAGCAATCGGAGATTTTGGCATCTGGATGGGTTTTACTGTTTCCGGATTTGCGCAAATGGAAAAAGACCGCTATTAACAGGGAGGTTAAATATGGCTGATTATTCTGAATTCTATACCGCACGGAAAGTAATTGCGGAGATACTGGAAAAGGATTTTATCGGGCCTGTCACAAATGATGAAGTACTGACAGAATTTCCGTTGCAGTATTATATTATGGGAAAATTGTACCCGCAGGATGACGATAGCGAAGCGTTGGATCTGGCGCGAAATCCTTTGCTTGAAAACGCAGCTGAAACATATGACGCATCAATATCACTCAGTAACCAAAAAAATCCATCTTCGATGGGAATCACCTGTACCATAAAGCCGGATGTCAATGAGATTTTGGTCTCTGGCAGCTATGCGTTCTACAATCTGGTATCTTATGAAAATGCCAAAGATCTTGGTATTGATGTCTCGAAGTGGGATGTTATGGAAAAGAAACCGGCAGATTTCTGGTTGCGGCAACCTTATAATTATAGAGAGGTTATTCAATTATCCAGTGCTAATACCGTTGAGCCAAGAGAGTTGGAAAATGGGCTACAACTCCATGTCTATACCCATAGCGTCCTTGATACAGGTGAAAGAGTAATAACAATTGCCCTGGTTAATGGTAATCAGGCCGGAAAAGAATTGTCTGAGCAAAATCAAAAGGCGGCATTTCAGCCGGTGATTAAAGTATCGGGCATCAATGGAGAACCGATTTTTACTTCGGTTGATAAAAAAGTTAACCTGACCACTGACCCGGAGTTACTGGAATTGGAATTATTATATTACGGAGTATACTGCTATGGGCAGGGACACGGATGCTCGGTCGAATGGGATACCGAAAATCCGGATCCCTTATGGGTTGCTTCTACTTTTTTCCCGACATTTAATCTTCGGCAGATGAAGGCTTCCGAATTCCCCGGATTGACTATTTTCAACATGAAACGCCTTTTTACAGAAGCGCCGTATGTGCTTATAAATGAACTCCGGCAATTTATTGCCGATTACAAGAAGTGGATTGACGGGATAGAAACGCAGTCTCTCCAGTTTTCGGGAGACAGAAAAATGAGTGCGGAAAGAAATATCAAAAAGTGCCGTGATGCATACAGCCAAATTAATAAATCGATTGATTTGCTGGAAAAAAGCTGTAACGGAGACGGTATTGTATTCCGTGCATTTCAACTTGCAAATGAGGCCATGTATATTCAGCGTGTACGAACTTTAACCAGAAACAGGAAGCCAATAGACAGCGAGAAAATTAACTGGTATCCATTCCAATTGGCATTTTTCCTGCATGAGATGGTTTCATTTATTGAACCTTCTGGAGAAGAACGTAAAAAAGTCGATCTACTCTGGTTCCCTACTGGTGGCGGAAAAACAGAGGCTTATCTTGGCATATCGGCTTTTGTCATTTTTCTCAGACGATTGCGCAACACTCAGGATGACGGAGTGACCATAATAATGCGATATACGCTGAGACTTCTGACTCTGCAACAGTTTGAACGCGCGAGCATTCTGATTTTTGCCTGTGAACAACTACGTGAAAAATATAATTTAGGAGGCTCTGAAATTGCTATTGGTCTGTGGGTTGGAGGAAAGCTGACACCGAACAGTCTTGAAGCTGCCAGGGCAAGCATCAATAAACAACAGCGTGGTGCTTTGATTTCAGGGGATGAAGAAAATCCATGTCAAATACAGATTTGCCCATGGTGTGGCGAAAAAATCACAGCGCAGAACTATTCAGTAGATATGGCTGCAAGCAGAATGATTATTCGTTGCCCTAATCCAGGCTGTGAGTTTCATTTCCGCCCGCATGGATTGCCTGTGCATATTATTGATGCGGCCATATATGAGCATTTACCTTCTTTTATTGTTGCTACTGTGGATAAATTCAGCCAGATTCCTCTTAATGACAAACCGGCAGCTCTGTTTGGAATAACATCCGGGAAAAAGCCACCTGAGTTGATTATTCAGGACGAATTGCACCTGATTTCGGGACCTCTGGGAACCATGACTGGCATATACGAAGCCGCGGTAACAAGGCTATGCGAACATGATGGAATTCAGGCAAAAGTCATTGCATCGACTGCAACAATAAGAAATGCTGAAAACCAGATCAGATCCCTTTATGGACGTTCTCACACACAGTTCCCGCCTCAGGGTATATCCATAAGCGATTCTTTTTTTGCGTCGGAATCTGCGCCTGATGAGCGTCCGGCCAGAAGATATTTTGGTGTTATGGGTATCGGAACGACTGCTACTACTACCTTAATCAGGGTAAACGCCGCCATGCTTTTTGCAACAAGGTATCTTGAAAAGCTTGGCTTTTCAGAGACAGCCATTGATAATTTCTGGAGTATTATCGTATATTTTAACAGTCTGCGTGAACTCGGTGGTGCAAGCACACAGATTTTGGACGACGTGCAGAGCCGTTTCGGGTATTTGGCCAAAACAAAATTTGCAACCGTATATCCCGGAATCGATGCTGATATATCATATGATAACATTGTTGAACTTACCAGCCGGATGAATAACTCCGATATAACAAAAGTCATTCAGGAAGGATTAAAACGAAGTTACCGCAGTGATACACATGTGGATGTATATGATTTTTTACTTGCTTCAAATATGATTTCCGTTGGTGTGGATGTAGGACGGCTGGGCGCGATGGTAGTTGCCGGACAACCAAAAACGAATGCCGAATACATACAGGCAACCAGCCGTGTCGGTAGAAACAATCCTGGCATTGTTGTCACTGTATATAACTCTTCCCGATCACGAGACAGATCCCATTACGAGCAGTTTTTGAAATATCACACAGCAATGTATCGGTATGTCGAGGCTACCAGCCTGACGCCATTTTCCGACAGAGCGCGCGACAGAGGTCTGCATGCCCTTTTTGTTTCGCTTTGCAGATACCTGGTTAGTGGCCTGCTGCATAATGGTGATGCAATCAATTTTGATGCGAATGACCCAAAGGTCAGGGAAATCGAACAACTGATCCTGGATTATGTAAAAACGGTTGATCCTGAAGAATTATCATATGTAAAAGACGAACTGAAAATAATCAGTGATTTATGGGAAGATGCTGCAGTGGGTACGCTTGTATATCGAAGCTTCAAAAATGAAAAATCACTGTTGAAGGGTGATACGGAAGATGACCGATTCCGTACAATGAACAGCATGCGCAATGTCGACGGTCAGGCAGGCATTTATCTGCTTGGGAGGTGATAATACATGCGTTTGGGAAATAAAAATGATGAACAAAAAAAGAAAGTTGTTGGACAGCTTAGGAGAACTCAGTTAATCACAACATTTGGAAGCGGTGCAATAGTTGATATGCCAGACTATTCTGTCATTATTGGTGCTACGGACTACTGGAAATCCAACAGCCCCGTGCTGCATGAGCCAAACCTTGAGAAGATTCTTAATGTGGAAGGATTTAAACAGCCGTATGTTTCCGAAAATACGGATGGATATCCCCAACCGGACATTCCGGCATTCAGATTTCCAATTATGCATTTTTGCCCGGATTGTGGCAGACTGATGCCATACTGGGGATTTGGAGATGACGACGGTAAAAAGTGCCTTCGCTGCGGGAAAAATATCGTTCCTTCCCGATTCATTGCCGCCTGCATCAATGGGCATCTTGAGGATTTCCCTTATTACTGGTGGGTTCATGAAGGTGATTATTCAAAATGCCCTTCAAAACGTGGAGATGACTTAAAAATTGAGTTCTCCGATACATCGGGAGGTCTGGATAGTATTGTGATTACCTGTTCCGCCTGTGGTAAAAGTCGAACCATGGCAGGAAGTATGGGTAGAGATGCGTTGCGTGGATATCATTGCAATGGGAGGCGCCCATGGATAGGATACAAAAGTGAATATAATGATCCAATTTCCTGTGAAGCTCCCATGCGTGCTCTGCAGCGTGGTGCATCAAATGTCTATTTTCCCATAACAGCAAGTGCATTGACCATTCCACCCTGGAGCAGCCAAATCCAGCAGGCAATCGAAAAATGCTGGGATAACCTTGTGGCGGTTTTGGCAAGTAACCCGGCAGAACCGATTTTGGATGGAATTATTTCCTTCCAGTTTAAAAGTTTGCTTGACCGAGGTATCTGTACTGTTGATGAGCTCCGCACGGAAATAATGCGCAGATATGGAGATGGACAGAAAAAGGAATATACAAAACAGAATCTCTTAGAAGAAGAATATCGGGTTTTCTGTGCCGACGACCAGGACGATTATCAGTTTAAGACAGCACATGCGGAAGTTCCCTCTTTTTTGAGGAATCATATTGACGATATAGTGCTGGTAAAAAGGCTGCGCGAAGTTTTGGCACTAAGGGGGTTTAGAAGAATATCCCCTGATCAGCCTACACAGGACGATGATAAGTTCAGAGGATATCACCAGGAACAGGATTTCGTTCCATTGAGCAATGTACCCCAAAGCTGGCTTCCTGCTATTGAAATGCTTGGTGAGGGTATTTTTATAAAAGTAAATGAAACGCAACTGCAAAGATGGGAAGCCAGAAATTCCATGTGGTATACTGAAATGGGGCGAAGACTTTCGCACAGTAATATTGGTTGTGAAAACTTTTCAGCCAGATATGTACTGCTTCATACATTAGCACATTTGCTGATTCGACAACTATCAATTGAATGTGGATATTCGGGTGCTTCAATTAAGGAAAAAATATACAGCACTTTTCCGGGTTCGTCACAAGGAATGTCTGGTATTCTGCTGTATACATCGTCCTCTGACTCTGATGGCAGCCTGGGCGGGCTTGTGCGGAAAGGACTACCGGAGTCCTTTGAACAGATATTTCGAAGTATGCTGCAAGAGGCCTCATGGTGCTCTTCAGACCCTATATGTGTTCAATCTATGGCTCAAGGGTACGATTCATTAAATTATGCGGCATGTCATGCCTGTACATTGTTACCTGAAACAAGCTGTGAGATGAGAAATTGCCTGCTTGACAGAGTATCAGTGATTGGCACACTAGATGACAGAACAAGAGGACTGTTTGGAGACCTGCTTAGCAAATAGAGGGCATAAATATGGTAAGAATGATTCCACAGATAATATCACCGGATATAAAGAGCAATGCTGAGAAAAAACTCTTCGCCAAATTCCGGGAGTCGGAATCTGACGAGACAGTAGTGATTCTGCATTCTTTAGGTGTTGCAGAACATTGTAATAATATTTTCGGCGAAATAGATTTTGTTATTATTTGTAAAGAGGGAATTCTATGCGTTGAAGTTAAAGGCGGTACGGTTGAACGGAGTGATGCATACTGGGTATTTACCAACCGTTATGGAAAACGAGAAACAAAGCTGGAGGGGCCGTTTGTTCAGGTTCAGGGGAATATGCATTCGCTGAGAACCTACCTGAAAAAGCGTCTGGGAAATCAGAGCCCGATTGTCAGGAGTCAATTTGCTTCCTGTGTGATAATGCCGGACTGCGATTTTACATATGAGGGAATTGACATCATTCGAGATGTTTTATTTGATCACAGCTTTCAATGGACTTTATCTGACATAATCAGACAGAGTTTCCATTATTGGCGTGAACGTTGTAACAGACAACACGGATTTGCTGGTGGCACACTTACGGAACAGGAAATAATACAAACTGCCGACCTGCTCCGGGGAGATTTTCGATTTGTGCCGAGCCTGAAAGAATTTATTGATAGAGCTGCCCAGGAATTGTGCGCTCTTACTGATGAGCAATATGAAGTCCTCGGAGCACTTGGAGATAATGAGCGTACTCTTGTATCGGGGATGGCCGGTACCGGTAAAACGCTGCTTGCCACTGAACAGTGTCGGCGTGCGTTTTGGACAGGGAAAAGCGTACTTTATCTTTGCTATAACCACAATATAGCTCAATACATAAAAAGTCGCTTTGCACGGGAATCTCTGAATGTTGAAGTATCAACGCTGCACGCACTGATGATGAATGCCTGTGGAGAAACGTGGTCACCGGACAAAAACCCGGAGTATTACAGCCATGAGCTTCCCGAACTGTTTCTTGCTCGAAAAGATGTATGCAAAAAGTACGACATGGTAGTTGTTGACGAGGGCCAGGATTTGTTGAATACTACATACCTGAAATGTCTTGATGCCCTAATTAATGGAGGTTTGACGGAAGGTTACTGGAGCATATTCTTTGATCCAAACCAAAATTTATTCAATCCGAAATCAGAATTGGATACTTTACTTCCTCAACTGCGTAAAGTGGCGGCAAGTTATAATCTTTCTGTCAACTGCAGGAATACGAAACAAATTGCAAATGCAAATACGCTTATGACTAACATACCACAAGTAAGCAGAATAAAAGCATCCGGCCCGAATGTGGAATACTTCAAATATTCTTCATTACATGAAGAACTATCTCTTGTTATAGAACTATTGCAGAAATTAAAAGCTTATGGTATTAACAGCGGGGATATTGTACTTATGTCGGCTTACACCATTGAGAATCCGCGTTGTTGCCTTTCCTATGGGAGACTTCCGTCTGAAGTTGGGAAAATAAAGACAGATGGTTTTATGTGGCAGGCAAAAAAGGATGAATTGCGTTTTTCCACGATTTCATCATTTAAGGGTCTTGAGGCAAAAATTGTTATCCTACTGGATGTTGATGCTTTTTCTGACAATCAGCACAGACTCATGCACTATGTTGCAATTTCAAGGGCTTGTGCTGCATTGTATGTTTTTTATGACGCTTTAGCAGAAGATGAACGCCAGCTTATGCTAGCTGCGGCTTATCCCAAACTGGTGCAGTAAGAATTATGTTATTAAGTATTATCGAAAAACAATTGGAATAGATATTGAATAGGCTAAGTATATAAGGTATCCGAAAAAATACTATATCCTGCCGCAGGGGAGATATCAGCGTAAGCAGCTTCTTTTTAGTATTATTGATAATGAAGTATTGACTGAAGAAAATTAATAAACTGCTAAAAGATCTTAAAACTGTAATTTGAAAGGTGAGATAACCAGATGGAATTAACAGATAATATACGGGCTGTTCTTGAATTCTATTCTTCTCTTGGTAAGAACGAAGCATTTTGTAAATTAAAACATTATAATGGAAATACAGAGGAATATATTTATTCCCGGCTGGAGAGAGCAGCCTTTGACCAGCGCGATGGAAACAATGTTGCTACCTTTTCAAGATATGCTATATGGGCAGATGATGTAAGATATCTTATAAAAAGTGCCATGGAAGCGATTAGTCATCAGGACACAGAAAAAGCTACCGAGGAACTTACACTTGCATTGAATGCAATGGGTGCATTTGTTGATATACAGAATATGTTTGACGCTCAGCCAGGAAGAATGCAGTTTGAAAAACCTGAAGATATTTTAAAGGAGTATGAGGAGTTCAAAAATCACAAATAGTAATTGCATGACACCATATAAAAGATTAAAGGATTTCTCAATTATTTGAGCAAGCTTTGACAAATTTCAACATAGCTTTTAGTATATAATAGTAAGTGTAATCAAAATAAATAAAATCGATAAAGGCAAACTTGTTGAAAGACAAGGACGCAAAGCCTCGGGTCTAAAGCGGTTTACCGCTATGATGGCCGGGTTGCCGGGACTAAGCTGCTTTAGGCTCATTGGTGTTTTACAGCATCAGTGAGCCTTTATGTATACAATCTGTATTACTTATAGTAACGACTTCGAGCCATTATGACTATGATTTGCCGGAAAAGTGTTTGCAAGTTTGCCAAGGAATCCTGAAAGGAAGTGGTGAGTTTGTTGCCGGTTAAAGTTGTAATGGCTGATGATGAACATGGAGTAATGCTGTTACTCTGCTCAATTCTTAGTAAGCTTGAAGGGGCTCTGGTTATAGGAACAGCAGATAATGCTAAAGATGCAATAGCACTTGTAAGAGAGCATAACCCGGATTTAGCTTTCCTGGATATTGAGATGCCTGATATGAAAGGGATAGAGTTAGCTGAAAAGCTGAGAGATATAAAACCGGATATAGCAATAGTCTTTATAACCGCACATCATGAATACTCTCTTGATGCATTCAAACTGTATGCATCCGATTATATATTAAAGCCAATTGATGAGGATAGAGTAAAATCTACTTTCCGACGCATATATAAGATGCTGGAAATATCAAAAAAGAGTAATACTTCCCAAAATACGGAGACCTGCAGAATTTCAATAAATCTGGGCAATGAACGAGTCTTTATAAAGCTGGATGAGATATTTTATATAGAAAAATCCGGACGTCACACCCTTATTTCATGCTCCAACGGGAAATTTAAAACCCGACAAACCCTGCAGGAGTTGGAGAAGTACTTGGGAAAGATGTTCTTTCGTTCCCATAAATCTTTCATTATAAACACCGATCGGATTGAAAAGATAGTCTCTTTTCCCAATTCATCGTATTATGAGGTAAAATTCAATAATTGTGAAGACAAGGCTTTACTTAGCCGTGACCGTATATCTGAGCTTATGAAGTATTCTGACTATAATGTTTAAGGGGGTATTGCGATGGATGTTATGCCGTTAATTCCCTTTTTAGGTGTGTCTGTTCCTGAAAGCCTGGTTTTGTATTATATGGTACTGGTATTAACGAAGAAAAAGGAGTCACCGTTTGTAGTAATAATCCTTTCCCTGCTGACTTCGATATTCTCATTCAGTATTCGGACAATGCCGGTACGATTTGGTATCCATACCATATCACAAGTAGCACTCATGACTATATTTTTGAACCTCTTTTTTCGATTGCCCTGGCATACTTCAGCAGTTGTAATGGTGCTTTCAAGTGTGTTTTTGGGATTGGCGGAGGGAATCTCAGTTCCTCTTCTGGCTTGGATTTTTAAATTAAAACTTGAACAAATCATCTCTGATCCTTTGCTAAGAATACTTTTTACTTTGCCACACTTAGTTTTACTTTCAGTATTAGCGTATATCATTGGCAAACGAGGATGGCGCTTACCGTTAATATCAGAAAAATTGGGAATAAAAAATGAGTCTGACAAAAGAACAACAAAGCAATCCATTAGGCAAAATTGTCTTTTGACATTATGCCTGGTACAAGCTTTAATGCTTGTTTTATTAAATCTTAGTTTTCATGCTTACAACACAGGTGTTTATCCCAGTTTTACACTTAAAACCCTAATAGAAGTTGGCAGCATTGTTTTATTGGTCTCTGTTTTAGCAACAATTTTTGTATCCGGATATCTGTTAAAAGTCATAGAACACGATGCAAAACTGGAAACAGAAATTCATTATGCCAGAGAGAG
>ENA-OWPA01000901-OWPA01000901.1-bioreactor-metagenome-genome-assembly--contig:-NODE-901-length-27092-cov-5.136406_pt1 | contig 27092 bp, 30 predicted proteins | sample MGYA00238139_ERZ651803 | MGnify/ENA primary metagenome ERZ651803 (study PRJEB26909, sample SAMN07631231) | bioreactor metagenome | isolation source: Switchgrass digestor | place: USA: Dartmouth... | reverse complement strand
TAAATGAAGAGCTACGCTCGTAGAAAGTATCGGCGAGGAATTTTCGGACACGGGTTCGACTCCCGTCGCCTCCACCATAACGCACACGTACGAACCCATAACCATAATGGTATATCGTAACGTGTTTGCAATTCAGCTTGAAAAAACCGAGAGGGTTTAACGCCCTCCCGGTTTTTCTCTTAATCAACGAAAGTGTTTTTGTGCAGGTCATAGATCCCGATGTATTTCCCGTTCACCTCAACCCGCCAGCGGTCCCGGTGCTTGTCCGTAGGTTGGATCTTTGGCTCCCCTTTTATACCGAGGTCGGCAAGAGCTTTCCGTATCCGATCCGCTCCAATACATCTTTTTTCATGTCCTTGCCTCTCTTTCACGGGTTATGAGCTTATTATCTTTGTACAACGGGCCGGATCCTGTCCAGCGATACTCACCATCTGCACCAAAAAGCGCGTCAGTGACTTTGTGGGCGGCTGCATCCGTGTTTTCGGCCCAAATGCGGAGGTCGAATTTTTTCCCGGTGCGCTTGTCTTGAATTCCCACTTCATAAAGGTGCTCAATCATATTACCCATCCTTTCTGCCGGGGTTTAGCCGCCCAGGCCCGGCAAGTATTTTCAGCAGCGTTCTAAAATCCAATCAGACTGGCGAAGCTTAATGCTTGTAGTTTCTTTTTCAAGGGCTTTTACAAATTCATCGAAGTAATTAAGATCTGAAAACCGGTAAATGCCGTTCATTTTTTCTGGCATATTCAGCAACGCATTTTTAATTGCTGCCGCATAAGTGTTAAACAGTCTACCTAATACTTGCCCCGCCATTTCCACCTCGGGAAAATTATACGGGCTGCGTTTTATGTCGTTCCAACCGGTGTTACCTGTAATTGCTTTTCTGGCCTCACAAATAACGGCATCGGCCATCCAAATTGTCATGGGGTTTACTGTTTTTCTAATTTCTTGAGTGGTCATTTTCGTTTCCTCCGTTTCATGTTTTCTGATGCTATTATACACAAATAATTGTGTATATTCAATAGGCAACATACACAAACTTTTGTGTATGTATTTGTGTAAAATATACACTTGTTTTTGTGTATGTTGTCTGTTATAATATAAGCGTGAAAGGAGGCGCACCAAGTGGCGATCAGATATAAAATAAACATTGTGGACGCCCTCAAGGCCGCGGGGTATTCCACATACCGCATCCGTAAAGAAAAGCTATTCGGGGAGGCCGTGTTGCAAAAACTAAGGACCGGCGAGCCCGTCACCTTTGAGATCCTCAACACCATTTGTGAAATACTTAAATGCCAGCCAGGCGACATCATCGAATACACAAACCAAGAATAAAAAAAGACGCCCAGGAGCCATAAGCCCCTGGGCGTTTTAACATTCACGCGCGCACGCGCGTATACACACGTCACACAGGCGGTTTGAGAGTATTTTTATTCTCTAAACCTTCTGTTTTATGATTATTAGAGAAAAAATGTTAGAATGTTAGAAAACAGAAAAAAGCCTTGTGTGATGCGGTTTTTCAGTTAAACAAAGTTTCTAACATTTCCAAGCCAAAATGTTAGAATGTTTTTAACATTTTTACATGAAAAACAGAATGTTAGACGGGATTGTTAGAAGTCGGCGCTTTATTAAAGGCATCATTAAACTCTGCAAGTGCCGCCTCAATCAACATACGCAGCTCAAGATCCGTAATAGTAATACCCTTGCTAACCAGCATTTCAGACGCTGCAGCCAAAGCCTTATTGAGCTTTTCCTCCCCGTGCAGGTCGGTATATATTTGCTCAACGGCCTGCACAACCATTCTGGCCACCGCCTGCTTTGTTTTGTCATTTATGTACCTGGTATACAGCTGCTTTGCTATCACACCAAGGTACCCGGCAAGGGCGGTAATGATGGCATACAAAATTGTAGTGCCATAATCGGAAATAAACTGTTTTAGCAGTTCCATGTGACGTGCTCCTCCTTAAATTTTTGTTAAGTATTTTTTATCAACCGCGCCGGTTACAGCGCCAGTTTTAACCGTGGAAACAACCACCCTATCGCCGTTGATCTGTCGCACGTACAGGGTGGAGTTATACACCCATGCGGCAAATTTTGAAGTTGAGCCATACACCGGGGCGCCGGCCTGCATCCTTACCTTGTCACCGACAGCCAGGGTGCTGCTGGCCGGAGCTGGCGCGGCTGCCTGGCCGCCCTGGGTTGTGATAAAGGCATCAAAACCGGCTGCTTTAATCTTAGTCAACATGGCCTCAGCGTTAGCTTTATTACTGTATGCACCAACCTGTACCTTGTAGAGCCCTCCGCTCGTCACAATGTATGTGTCACAGCCTTTTGCCTTTAGCTTGCTTGCAAGGGCATCCGCATTTGCTTTGTTGCCAAAGGCACCCGTTTGTACCCGGTACAATGTGCCTGCAGGTGTGCTGGGCTGCTTATCTGCATCAAGCAGCTTTTGTACCTCCGCTCTGAACCAGTCCACGGGTCCGTGTCCCATGTGTAGTTGCTGATCTCAGTAAGAAAATTTACACATTTAGGATGCACAAAAATTTTATAGTCCTGTATATAGTCAATGCCGTTGTTTACGCTGTCTTTGCCTTTACGTGCCTTGCGTATGTGCGTAAGGCCCAGCGCATAAAGTCGGTCAATGCTCTTTGGCTCGGCACTGTCAGCGCGTATACGTTCTTTCGCATACCCGGCACTTATAACCTCACGGGCAATGTCCTCATTGCTCATGCCGGTTTTGAATATCTCATCAAACACCCACATGGTCCTGTTTGCCGGATCAACCAACCCGCAAAACAGCGCCGAGGGGTCATTGGTGTAACCGAAATCGAGGCCAAAAGCGGAACGCACGCCAGGCATTTTGCGCACCTCGTCCACACTGAAAAGGCGCTCCTCCCAGTTTTCATACACGAGGCCGTCAACAATGCCCCATTCGCCCAAGCCGGCCACACGATAACGCCGCGGATTGTTCAAGCGCATTGTTTCAAAGAGCTTGCGGTCGGCATCATCCAGCCATTCATTACACATATAATTTGTGGTCATGGCCAGTATGTCCGGATCCGGGGGCGCGTCAAAAAAGCGCTTTTTAAGCCAATGGTGCTCATTCCACGGGTTAAATGTAAGCGTGATCTGCTTAAACAACCCCGGGGGCATTTCACCGCGGATGCTTTCGTCTATGGTATCAAAATCAGCCTCGGAGGATATTTCATAGGCCTCCTCAATCCACAGCCAGCATAGCACACCAACGTCAACCGTGATTGACGTAACTTTTAGCGGATCGTCCAGGCCGCGAAAATAAATTTTTTGGCCAGTGACTATGTTCTCAATTTCAAGTGGGCTTTCTTTCGGGATCCAGATATGCTGTAAGCCCAGGCGGTTTATGGCCCATTTAAGCTCTGTAAAACAGCTGTCTTTGATGGTCCTAAAGGTTTTACGCACAACAAGCAAATTGGCCTTGCTGTATTTTTCCTTGCTCAGATTGCTTATAAACCAAAGCGCGGCCGTTTTACTTTTCTTTGAGGCACGTGAGCCTTTAACAACACGATAACGCCCTTTGAACCTCCAAAACTCCTCATAACCGCTGCCTACAAAATCAGACATTTTAAGCTGGAGGCTGTTACCCGTCAAGATCATCCACAATCACAACCTTTGTGCTGCCCTCAAGGTTTACCTTATCGGTGAACAGCCCAAAGCGCTTGCCGAGGAGCTCGGCCGCTTTAAGCCGCTCTTTTTCATCGGGCGCTTTCATGATCTTTTTCGCCTCAGAATAGCCATCCCCGGAGCCCTCGATCACAACAATTTCGGCCTCCGATTGTCCGCGCATAACTGAGGTGAGATACTCCATAACCTCCTGCGCCGTGGCGGTCTTGTGGCTGCTAATTTCAGCCAGCTTTTCCTCAATGTAGGCTGCAACCTTAACATTCCTTAACAGACGCGCTGCAGCTGCTGCCGCAACCGTATCTTTTTTGACGTTCGGGTATGCCGCTTTATATGCTCTTGTGGCGTTGCAGTCAATCAAATATTCATCCGCAAACCTCTGTTGCTTGTCGGTCATGGTATCACCTCGCTTTCTTTTCACGCATAATAAAAAGCAGTCGGAGGGGCACAAAGCCCCTGCCGCTGCTTATAACAAGGAGGCACTGCCGTTTGGTCAATACCCGCAGCTTAATTAAAACATAAATCTCAATAGAAGTCGAGGACATCCGGAACATTTTTTATTTTTCGTTCGATAAATACCGGTAGCACATTTTTTTAACGCTGTCCGGAGTGGTTTTCACGCCTATGCACTCCGATACTTGATCCAAGGTTAAGCCGTTTACAAAACGGTAAGTGAAGATCATACGCAATAACGGTGTCGGCAAGTCAGCTATGTATCGCTCCAGCTTGTTGCGCTCGGCTAAACACAGTATTTGCTTTGCCTGTATCATCATAGCGCAGTCGGACCGCAAAGCCTTTTTACGCTTAATGTGCTCCTGCAGCTCAATGATCCGCGCAACAGTGCTTTCAAGCCGATTTTCATAGCTGGGGCTTTTCGGCATACCGTCATAGCTCGGTGAGGACGGGGAGGCCGCCTTTAATTCAAGATACTGGAGTTGCTCCTCGTCCGCTTTAATCTCGTAATCAAGTTTTGCCAGCCGCTCCTGGTTCATCTCGATCTCCCGATTGAGATAATATAACTGCGATAGCTCTTTAAGGGTCATACCGCCGCCTCCTTTGCTTTTTTAATTCTCGCTTTAAGTACGTTCATAACGGTTTCATGCGTATTTGCCCGCTCTTTTATGGCGGCCATGACATCCTCATCCACGCAGCCCTGTACCACAAGGAAATGATTATAAATTTTGTCGTAAGGGAAGCCCTGCCGCCACAGCCGGCACCTGCCCTGGTCGTTAAGCTCAAAGCTCCAATTTGGCGTAAACCAGATAATGTGTCGGCCGCCGGCCTGCAGGTTAAGGCCGTAGGCGCAGCTGGACGGGTGTACAAGTAACACGTCAATGCTGCCGGCGTTCCAATCGTCCTCATCTTTTGTGTCCTTGTATACGCGGACCCGCAACGGCGTTTTGGAAAGAGCGGCAAGGATCCGATCACGATCATGTTGAAAGCCGTAAAAAGTAATGCACGGCTCGCCGCTTATCTGCTCTAAAAGCTCCATGTAGGCATCCAGCTTGCAATCGTGTATATGTATAACCTGCCGGGTATCGTCATAGATCACCCCACTGCAAAATTGTAGCAGCTTGTTGGTAAGCACGCCCGCCGCGGCAGCCGTAATAACGCCCTCGTCCACTTCAAGCAGCAGATCCCGCTCAAATTGGTTATAGGCCTTGAGGGTTTTATCGTCCAACATAACCGGGATCTCATGATCTATGCAGTCCGGTAATTCCAAGTAGTCCTCCGCTTTCATTGTGAGGCATATATCACTTATGGCATTAAGCACGGCCTCCTCGGCGTGTTGCTTTGGTTTATAACTCCATATCTGTGTGGCGTTACGCTTGTCCGGCTCAAAATACATTTGCCGATACTGCGTAAGGGTCTTGCCAAGCCGCTGGCCCTCGTCAAGCAAATACACCTGCGCCCAAAGGTTCTCAAGCCCCTGGGAGGACGGCGTGCCGGTAAGCAGGACAACCTTTTTGCAAAACCGGCGTACCAGTTTCATTGCCTTAAAGCGCTTACTCCTACCGTTCTTAAAGCTGGTGCTTTCGTCCAGCACCACCATGTCAAACGGCCAGGCCTGTTTATAGTAGTCAACCAGCCAGGGTATATTGTCGCGGTTGATAACATATACGTCTGCCGGCGTGTTCAGCGCCTTTATACGTTGCGTCTGCGTGCCCAGGACCGTGACAACGCGGAGGTGCTTTAGATGGTCCCACTTTGAGGCCTCCTTGCTCCATGTACCCTCAGCAACCTTTTTAGGTGCCACAACCAAAGCCTTGTGTATACTCCATTTGAAGTACCGCAGAATATTGATCGCGGACAGCGTTATTGAGGTCTTGCCAAGGCCCGGCCGGAGGAACAAGCCAACCGCGGGATCGTTTACAATCCGCTGTATGCAATACACCTGGTAATTATCCGGCATAACCTCCTCAATTAAGGCCTTGACAGCAGGCCACCCTTTAACAACCCGAACATCGGCCCCACGTTTCCGCATTTCGCTTACTTGCCATTGCTGAATTTTCGCAAGGCGTCCAATTTCGGTTTTCAATTCAACAAATATCACGTGACCGGTTGGCGTGATTATGATCCTATCCGGCACACCAGGGTTTGCGGGGCTTACAAATTTATAGCATAGGCCGCCGCGCTGTTTTACCATTTGCACCAGACGGCGCTCAATTTCTTTTTCAAGCATTTTAAGCCTCCTAACATTTTCTCGCGCGCGTACGCGCGTATGTGCGCCACGCAGGCGGTTTGAGAGTATTTTTACTCTCTAATTCTCTATTTTGTAATAGTTAATAATAATAAATGTTAGAATGTTAGAAAATCTAAAAAAGCCTTATTTTATGCGGTTTTTCGGTTAAACAAAGTTTCTAACATTCTAACAAAACCCTGTTTTTCGTGTAAAAATGTTAGAAAACGAAATCTAACATTTTTACACCGAAAATTAAATGTTAGATGGAAATGTTAGAACGGATAAATCCGCGCTGCGTTCCATGAGGCCCAAAATACAAGGTGCTCGTGGATTTTTCCCACCCTGGTGTTGCTGCAATAATTGCGTTGATCTCTCGGGTGTCCGCGTTTTTCATTTCCTTTATTTGACCGCCCAGCGCCTCACACCATACCTCAAGCGCGCATACGCGATCCCGCTCCACAAGGCGTATATCGCCCTGCACAGCGCCGGCCCAAAACATACGGCGCTTATCAAGCGGCCATTTATTCCAATCGTCCGGCACTTTGCGCTCCAGGAATTCACGCACAACACCCTCCCGGCTGGATGCCTCACGGTGCTCCTCTTGTTTAATTTTTGCGTCCTCCTCGATCGCTCCGCTGAGGTATAGCGGCTCGCCGCACTGCCAGCGCATAACTGCCTCGGCCCAGATCTGATCAATTTCGGCGTCAAGGTCGCGCCATACGCTTTTTGTACGGCGTTGCTCGCCAACGTCTATTGGCCAAAAACGGCGGTTACCGGTGGTGTCCTGCAGAAAGTCTGAGGTGTTGGTTGTGCCGAAAAATACACATGAGCGGGGCAGCTCTTTGACGTTTCGGCCGTAGGCCGCGCGAAAACGATCGGCCCGGAGGCTCAAAAACTGTTTAATGCGGGCAACGTCCGTGCGCCGGAAAGCGTCCAGCTCGGACACTTCCACCATCCACACGCCCTGCAACAGCTCCGAGGCCTCTTTGCCCTCAAACGTGCGTATGCTGTCATTAAACCAGCCTCGGCTCATTTTATCCAAAAGGGTGCTTTTTCCTATGCCCTGGGGGCCGGACAAAATCACCATATTGTCATACTTGCACCCCGGCGTCATAGCTCTGGCCACGGCCGCTGTAAAGGCCTTGCGGGTAATAGCACGGTTATAGGCCGTGTCCTTTGCGCCCAGGTAATCAATAAACAGGGTATCAAGGCGCGGCACCTTATCCCATTTGCCCTGCAGCCCCTTGAGGTAGTCCTGCACCTCATTAAAGGAGTGTGTGTTTGAGTGGAGGGAAAGAGCGGCATCAATTTTGCCGTTACCGGTTATCTTATAAACCTTTTCAAGGTACCAGTAGAGGCCGCTGTTGTCGTTATCGTCCCACAGCCGGCGTTGGTCCCTGCTGTCCCACGGCAATGGACCCAAAACCTCACCGCGGCCCGCAAAGCGGTTAAGCGCAAACTTACCCTTGAGCAGGGGGTCATGTTCCAGGATAATGCGCACGTTGTCTATGGTGGCCTTTATGGCGCCCGTCTGTTCATTTTTAGCAAGCAGGGCCATCCAGTTTGCCGGATCGTCCAGATTATCTGCGCCCACGCCCTCAAATTCCTTAATGGCCTCTGAATAGCGCTCCTGGTTCATTAAGGCGGCCACTGCCGGCAGGCTGACCGCATACTCACACATGGCCGTATAAGAGGGCAGGCGGTTGGTTGGTGTGCCTTGCTGTGCCTCATCGTCCTTGTCACTAAATTTGTGCAGGCGCACGAGATCAAAAGAATTTACAAGTTTGCCGCTGCATGGATCCGTTGCGTGGTGGCTGTACAAAAATTTGCCGTTATCATAAACGACAGCACCGCCGGTGGTGGAGCCTCCGAGGTATGTATATCTGCCGGGCATTGTGTCAACCGGCTCATAAATACCGGGGAGCAATTCATCAATGGCACGGTATATGTCATAGGTGCGGCAGAATGCACCCACAACGCCGTTTTTGCCCTCCGGATCGCCTTGCTTTACCGCCAGCTTTGTAAATGTCTGCTGGCCGGGAATTGCGGGCCACTGGGTCACATCGTGCCAGTTTGAATATGTAGCGAGCAAGCCGTCAGCCGAAACAAAAGGCTTGTCTGCGTAAATGTAAACATACTGACTGTCTTTGCAGCAGCTGGGCCAGTACATTAAGCGGCTCACTTCAAAGGTCGTGGGATCCGCAAATTCAAGGCCGATATAGTCGGCCATGCGGCGCGCGCAAGGCTCGTATTCGTCCGCGGTGACGGTCCGATCGAGAGGGAATAGCACGCGCAGACGCGGTGCCGCTGGCTGGTGCTTACGTGTGCTGTAAACGCAATACCCGCAGCCCAGGGCATCCACGCGCCGGAGGATGTCCTCAGTGCCGCCGGCCGGTATATTGTCAAGGTCAAGGGTTATTAAATCACGTCCGGTTACATTGTTAGCTTTACGCCGCGGACCGTTCAGAGTACCGCCCATAAAGCCGCCAATATCCTTTAATTCGTCCTGTTGAGCCTTTTTAAGGTTCATATATTCCGTGAGAGTTTCCGTGCCTCTCGCGGGTATTTTCAATTTGTCCCATAACTCCGACACAAGCAGCGTTTGTGCGGTCCACAATGTGGCACGGCGGCTGGCACCGGCAGAAATGGTTATTTTTCTATCATATTGCATAGGCATAGCGCTCCTTACCGCCCAGGGAGGGGCTTAATCTATTTGAAAAGCCTGCCGGTTTTCCTGTCCCGCAGCTCAATGCGGTTTGTAATATCAAACCCGGCCTCATTGGCAATAAACTTTATAACCTTAATTAAAAAGTTCAATTTACCCTCAAGGGCGGCGTCTGCCTGCACAATAGGCTTTAGTGCCTCATAAGCTGTGGGGTCCGCATAACCCTCACTGTTGAAATAGGGGTTTTTCATGTCTTTTGCCTCACTTTCGCATTTGGGGCAAACCTGCCTGCCCTCCGGTATTTCACTGCCGCAGCACACGCAGCCGCTCAAATTGATCATCTTTTCGATTGCCGGCTCCCCGCAGTAAATGCAGGGCTCGTTTTCTGCGTCAGTTCGGGTGGTGTATTGATCTCGGCCGCAAGCGCGGCACCTATAACGTGTCATTTTGAGCCTCCTATTCCGGCAAAGTCCCGGGCGGCGCTTGTTATCTTAGTAGCATAGTGCTCTGCACATTCGGGGCAGAAATTGAGCCAGTCGCCGTATTCGTCCTTGACAGTTACCCAATCGTTGCGCCTTATAGATGCCACAGCATCCTCAAAGGTATCTTGCTCCGGGAGCTCTACACAGCAGCCGTCACAAAACGGCATATAATAGCCATCGTACCTCTCAATCATACTGGAACACCTCCCTCTAAACTTTCACCGTCCGGCATTATGGTGTTTTTATCAACATAAAAGCAGTATTCAGCCTCAAGCCTGGCACCCGGGCTCTGACTAAAGCCAGGCAGGAAAGCTACAACATCCGCGGTGTCAATCATTGCAAAGCACATACGCATATAGTCTGCTGGCTGTAAGCCCTGCGGCATCCAGGAGGGATTGAGCACGGTATAACCCTGTTTTTCATACTCTCTCTGTGCCGCATCAAATTTGGCTTTATATTCTGGATCGCCGGTAATCTTGCCGGCTATGTATAACTTAACTTTTGCCATCGTCTTGCACCTCCATAGCTATTAAAAATGCCACGTTGCAGGCCTGGTGCCACAGGTGCGGCAGCCCGCTTTCCTCGTCTTTACTGCTGGGATCCTTAATGTATGCGAGCAGGTGCCGAAAGGCGGCAACCCTATACCTTTCTGGCTCAACCTGTTTCCAATTAGCCGGATCGCCATATTTTGCGTTGCCGTATTCCCGCACTCTGGCAATAGCCGTTATTATATCGGTCGGCACGAGGCTGAGGCGTGGCTTTCCGGCGTCAGCCTTTGCGTGCTGCTTGTTCATATTTATGCACCTCATTTCCCCAGGCCGTCCAGCCCGGTGCTGTATTTCTTGCAAAAAGCTCTATGTATGACTGATCCCCCCCATCAGCTCCATGATCTTGTCGCGGACAACATCCGGCTTTTGGGAGTGATCGCGCAATGGTGAAAATACAAGCTGGCTCACGCTTGCGCTTTTGCGGCGCGGTTTACCTTTTACGGCTAAGAGGCATGGTTCCGTATTGCCCCTGGTCCAACGGCCAAGGCCAAAAAAGTAACCGTTACCGCTGCGGTTTTGCTTATCCACTGAAAGGCAATGCTCTTGTACTTAAAGCCCCATGCCTCTATAACTTTTAAGGCCTCTTTGAGCATGGGGTAAGTGGCCCACATAAAGAGTACGCAATCATCAGCTGCCAGCTCCTGCACTGGTAGCGCGCATATTTCCTCCACGCTCATTGTGGGGTAGTGGTCCGCAGCATTGCCGTTACAACCTTTATCTTGATACCGCCAAGGCGGATCCGCGTATATCACGCTGAATTTTCCATCTGGAAAGGGTATCATCCTTGCCGTGCCTCCTCTGCTGGCGGCATATCCTCTGGCAGTATTTGAAAAGCCAGTAAACCGCTTTTTGTTTTTCCAACCGGCCTAAAACCGGCGAGCTCAAAGGTGCGGCCCCAAGTAGGTGTACCGTGCACCATAGTTGGCTTAACTTTTTTTGTGTCAATGAAGGTAATCATTCCGAGGGGAGGGGGCCACCATAAAAGGCTTTTGTCGCGGCTATTGCATCTCTAATCATGTTGGAGGCGATCCCTGCACCCTCATTACGAAAAGCCGAGCACACCCACGCACCGGGCCAGGCGTGTTTGACATATTCAGCAAACGGCCATGAAGTAACCCAAAAGGCTTTTCCTGTTTTTGTTTCGGTGTAGAGCACAAGACAACGCCCCGGAGGTACAAATTGTGGTGTACCTGGCTTTTGCCTGTTGTAATGCCTGTCCGCAATTTCGCGGGTTTTTGGATCCGCTCGGTTTGACAGTTGCCATATCATACGCCCGCCTCCTTTCTAAACTCTTAATCTTTACACCCGAGAGCCTTACGACACGCGCGATTTTTCGTCCAGTCCTTACCAACCAGAGTCTCAATACAGAGCGTACCATCTCGGGTTGAAATCGAGATTATTTCTGCACAAAGCTGGCGCTCGGAAAACTGCGTTTCTGCGTAAAACCCCCAACCCCATGTTTTATTGAATATAACATCTTTGGTATCGACATCAATAATGCGGCATAATGTGCCATATTTAACACAGCCCATAAGCTGCTGTAGTATCACGCCTTTACCTCCTTTACGTCTTGAAAGTGCTTAACCATTACGCATTTTAACCAAGGCAAATAACACTCATTGAGGTAAACATATACCCGCATAATTTGGTGTAGTTCATCGGGCGTTAATTCAGTCGGATTTTTATATGAGAGGCTCTTTTTACCATCATCACGCAGAGCCGATATTATTTTTTGCGAATAGGTTAAGTTTCCGAGTAGTTGGCCTTGTCCGTTTATTAACTCCTCAAAGGTTAAATCCAAGGCCGCAAGGAGCTTATACAAAAGTTCAATGGACGGCTGCGTTGCTCCAATTTCCCACTGGCTAACTGCTGTTTGATGAACACCGAGTAAATCGCATAATTGTTTTTGTGTTAAACCCGCGGTTTTCCGGGCAGCTTTGATTTTTGCGCCTATTTCCATTTCCTCAGTCCTTTCTAAAGAATTGCCCCACCCAGCCATCGGCCCCGAGGGGCAGATCCGGCGCCCATGGTATGGGCTGAGCCATAATATTTACAACGTCCTCCAGGGTCGCAGTGTTGGGGTCGCAGTCAATAACAACCTCGTCATGCACATGAAACACCACCGGCAAGCCTGCAGCCTCCAGGCGTTCTATGGCCTGTGCCAGGCAGTCACGAGCAATGGCCTGCACGCAATTTTCCACGAGCTTACCGCCGTAGGTTTCAATGCGTTTCCACTTTTTTGTGGTCTGGTCCATACCCATGTAAGATATTGAGGGGTTGCCCCATTGGTTTTGACCGATACGCGGCTCAATGTAGAATAGTTTGCGCCCGGAGGGTAATGTAATGGTCATGTAGTCTGTGCCCTGGCTGTAATTAAATTCATGCGAAAGTAGCACATTGTTCACGCCCACGCTGCCACCTTGCGTAATAACCTGGACGGCTGCAGCGTCCATTTTGTACCACAGATCCCGTATGCGTTTGTTGGCGTCACGCCACCGGTTTACAATGTCCGGGAGCTCATCCTCGCTTAGGCCCATATCAAGCGCGCCCATTGCAATCAGCGCTCCGGTGCTGCCCTGGTAGCCAAGGGCCAGCTCCGCAACCTTGCCTTTTTGGCGCAGCGCATACTCCGGGTTGCCTTTTTTGATAAGCTCCAGCGGCACGCCAAACATTTGCGAGGCAGAGGCCTCATATATTTTGCCGTGGGTCCTAAACACCTCAAGGCGCCACTCCTCGCCGGCGAGCCAGGATATTACGCGGGCCTCAATGGCCGAAAAATCCGCGTCAATGAGAATGTGCCCCGGAGGAGCAATAAAAGCGGTGCGTATGAGCTGGCTGAGCGTGTCCGGCACGCTGTCGTATATAACTTTAAGGGCATTTATATTGCGGGCTTTTACAAGGTCCCTGGCGAGCTCCAACGGCTCTGTATAAGTACGTGGTAAATTTTGTACCTGTACCAGGCGCCCAGCCCATCTGCCGGTGCGGTTGGCGCCGTAAAACTGTAAGAGCCCCCGCACTCGGCCGTCTGCACAAACAGCAGCCTCTATGGCGTCATATTTTTTGGTGCTCGTCTTGCCAAGCTCTTGTCGGATCTCAAGCATACGCTGCACCTGTGGGCTGTTGTCGTTCCTCTCAAGCATTTTAGCCACGGTGTCCTTACGCAAGGCGCTTATTTCCTCGCCGGTTTCCTCCTCAAGCCATGCTGAGAGCTGGCGCACACTGTTTGGATTGTTGAGGCCGGATATTCGCATGGCCTCCTCCATAAGGTTATTACGCACGGTGGCACCAATCTCAAGAGCGCCGTTTACAAGGTCCATATCTACCGCCACGCCTCTGGCGTTGATAATGAGATCTGTTTCCCACTCCTTTTGCACGAAGTCCGGCACCGGTACTGCAGACAAGCGCCGCTCAATTTCCATCTCGGTTACAACATCCTGGCAGCAATACTCTTTGAAAAGGGCCCACTTATCCGGATCATGTCGAGGCAAGTTTCTTGTGCGGCCGCCGTTGGCCTTTGTAGGGGCGCAGGGCACGCAGAAATAACGTATAAGAGCTTTACCGGTATTCTCAGCTTACGCTATCCTCCTGCAGGCCTAAAGCGCGCCCTGTGACGTCCAGGCCGGCCGTATAGCCGGCATACAAACCGTGGAACATGGTGCAGCGCCATTGCTCCGGAGGGAGCTGCCTGCCAAGGTATTTTGACAAGCAGCCCCACTCAAACGGTGCGTTATAGGCGTGCTTTATATAGTCCGGGGAAGTAATGGCGTCTAACAGCCATTGAGGCAGTATTTCACCTTGCGCAAGGTCAATGCACGTAACCGGGCCACCGTCCAGGGAATAGGCAAAGAGCAGGATCTCAAAGTCGGGGCTCATTATGTTCGCACACTATGCAGCACAAAATGCAACACGAAAGTACCTCCGGCTTTACCGGAGGTTTTTACTATATCTGCATGAAGTATGACAGTTTAACTTTTTACACAGTTTGTCTATTGTTAGGATGTATATCTTGAAAACCAAGACAACACCGAATATGATAAAGAAAAATCATGCGCATGAACTGCCAGCCTTTGTAAGCGAGCCAATGATAAAATTTAAAATATGAATAATATTATATGATTATTGTTTGAATAATCAAAATATTTGTGTTATACTATTTGCAGATACTTCCTTATCAATAATTCTATGAAAAGGAGCAATGAACATGAAGGTGTTTTTAATTGGCGGAACAGGGCTATTGGGCAGTGCGTGCGCAAAGCAGCTTATTGCGTCGGGGCATGAGGTTGTTTCGCTGGCGCTGCCGCCGATCCCCGCAGGCGCGGATTTGCCGCCGGAAATGAAAATAGAGTTCGGCAGCTATCTTGATCTGAGCGACGACCAGATTCGGCAGTACTTTGACGGCTGCGAGGGCTTTGTTTTTGCGGCCGGCGTGGACGAGCGCGTAGAGGGGCCGGCGCCCATCTATGAGATGTTCAAAAAGTACAACATTACACCTTTGGAACGACTGCTGCGGATCGCGAAAGAATGCGGCGTGAAGCATGTTGCCATCTGCGGTTCATACTTCTCTTATTTTGCCAAGATATGGCCGGAGAAGGAGCTTTGCCGGTGGCATCCGTATATCCGTTCCCGCGTAGACCAGGAGAATATGGCACTGTCATTCGCTGATGAAAACTTCGATGTTGCGGTGCTGGAACTTCCCTATATTTTCGGTTCGCAAAAGGGCCGCAAACCCGTCTGGATGTTCATTGCGGAAATGATACGCTCCGCCAAGGGCTCTATCATGTATCCCAAGGGCGGCACAACCATGGTCACTGTGCGGCAGGTCGGACAAGCGCTCGCAAACGCGTTGACGCTCAATAAAGGCGGAAACTGCTATCCGATCGGCTGGTACAATATGACGTGGGTAGAGTTTTTGACGATTGCTAAAAAGCATCTCGGCTGTCCGGAGAAAAAGATAAGGACGATTCCGAACTGGATGTACGCTTTGGGCGCAAGGCAGATTATGTCCAAGCAGAAGAAGGCAGGACATGAGGGCGGGCTTCACATGGTCAAGTTTACCGACGTAATGTGCGCAGAAACCTATATCGACAAATCTCTCGGCTGCGAGAAGCTGGGCGTGACCGAAGACGACATCGACGCCGCCATCGGCGAATCCATGCGCCTGTGCGCTGAAATCCTTGACGGAAAGAGCGACGCGATCGACATGAAGGGAGAATAGCGTGTCTTGAAACAAGCAAAATGCCGCTTGAGGCGTGGTTCGAATTAATTTATGAAGAAACCATGCGGAAAGCATAAAATAACGGATTGCAAGATAAAGTAAACTGCGCGATTCCGGCAGCAAATTGCTTTCGTACGCAGGCAAAATAGGGTTCTTTGCCCCGTTTTCCAATAGGGAGAACGGGGCGTACATTTTATTGACGAACAGTCTGCGTTCTTTTTTATTTTCCTGAAACTATTTGCGCAGATTTGCCCACTATTGCTGTAGAGAAGTAAATATTTGAAAACTTAAGAGGGAAACTCATGCGCAAAGTATCGTTTTTTGTTTCGATTTTTTTAATCTCTTCTTTTTTATTTTCTTGTTCGGAAAACAGCAATGAAACCGCGCAAAGTGAAGGTGCTTCGTACTCGCAGGTTCAAGAAACGGTCGATTCGTCCTCGCAGGTTCAAGAAACGAAGTTAGCCCCTATTGCACATCAATACGATCGGGCGGAGGATTTTTCAGAAGGTTTAGCCGCAGTTTGCATAGATGACAAGCTGGGGTATATTGACAAAACCGGTGAAATCGTTATTCCATTGAAGTATGAATGGATTGGCTACTTGGGCACTATGCGTGGAATAAGGACTTCCGCCTTTACGGACGGCTTAGCAGTAGTTTGTCAAAATGGTAAATACGGCTTTGTTGATAAGACCGGTAAAGAGATTGTTCCATGCAAATATGATGATGCCTTTATTTTCGCCGAAGGAATGGCTGCGGTTAAATTGGGGACGAAATGGGGGTTCATTGATACAACCGGCAGAGAAGTTGTTCCTCCGAAATACGATCGGGTGAGTTCTTTCAGCGAAGGAATGGCAGCTGTTGCGAACGGCGGAGAGTTATATATACCACCCGAAGACGAATTGGGCGAGGTGGAATACATAAACAGCAAATGGGGCTTTATTGACAAAACGGGTACTGAGGTTATTCCCTGTCAGTATTCTTATGTCGAGAAGTTTAGATTTCAAGAAGGTGTTGCGATCGTCATTACAGAGCAAGGAAATTTTAAAATAATAGATAAAACGGGTAAAGACGTTGTGCCGGAAGGCAAGTATTCAACGTTTGGCGATGTATCCGAAGGTTTGGTAGCAGCCAGTGTCGGGTCACAATGGGGATTTTTAGATTTGTCCGGCAACGAGGTTATTCCTTGTGTTAATGAGTATGCTATTTCGGGAATAATCCCAAGTTTTTCCGAAGGCTTAGCATGGTTTAAAATGGATCACGGAAAATACGGCGTGATTGACAAAAGCGGAAAAATCATTGTGCAACCGATTTATTACGATGGAATTTGGTATTTTAAAGAAGGAATGTCAAGAGTAAAAGTAAACGGTAAATATGGATTTATTAACAAAAATGGAATACTTGTTATAAACCCTAAATACGGATGGGCCTTCAGCTTTATAGAAGGTATGGCAAGGGTTTGCATGAATTCGGATCAAGTTGGTGAATGGGGATTTATTGACAAAACCGGGCGCGAAATCACTCCACTCCATTACTTTTCTGCATATGATTTTAACGAAGGTTATGCGGCAGTAAACATCGGCGACAGCGAAACAGGGAAATGGGGCTTTATTGATAAAGAGGGAAACACGGTTGTAGAATGTAAGTATAGTGAAGTTAGCAGCTATAAGGAGGGTATGGCGGCTGTTTGCCTGGATGGCAAATGGGGATATATACCTTACCCATGAAATGGTTTCGTATAAACGACAAAAAATTGCTTCCCATATCCGTCATGATTTTTACTAAAAAGTGTAAGGCACTTATATCAATTGCATATAACAAAAACCGGTTTCTCAACATTTTGAGAAACCGGTTATGTTCATGTATAGCGAATGCAGGCGTCGGAATGCTTGCACTCGCTATCATTTTTTATACGCGTCGAATAGCAATGAACACTGCATATTCAATGAGCATATAAAATAATGAGGAAGTATACGTAAAATAAAATTGGAGGTAAAACATGAAACAAAAAATAATTTTTGTTTTAGTAATTATTATATGCTTTTTTGCGATGTCAGTGACTGTGTCCGCGGCTTCGCCGGAAGCAACGCTGCGAGTAGACGGCGTGTTTGTCGGAAACTTTCCGTCTGTTCAAGCGGCGGTCAACGCGGTAACGGTGACACCTGGCACCGACTTCGTAATTGAAGTTGCCGCGGGAACGGTAAGCGACGCGTTAAATATAACACAGCAACCAAATAAAAATTTAGTAATAAAACCGCAGCTCGGAGCAACTGTCACATTTACCAATACCATTACAATTGATGGAAACGGAAATTTGAGCAATCCGGAAACACTGTTGATCGAAGGGTTTATCTTTGATTTCACAGGTCCGGGCGCGCCGGCAAACTGCATAGATTTTAATCTTATACCGCCGCATATCGGATTCAGCTATCCGCATAACGTCACCATCAACGGCTGTACGTTTATAGGCGTTTTCGATACGACGGTAGCGGTACAAAGTATTCCGGGCGGTTCAAGAAACATCGCGATTATGAACTGCACCGCTACGGATATGCACAGCTTGGCGCAGCTGAAAGCGGTTTCGGGATACGCGTTTATCCAGAACTGCATTGTTAACAACGCTTCCGGCGGCGTAAACTTCTACGGTGTGGGCAACCTGGTAGTAGACAGCTGTGTATTCAACGTAGAAGAATATGCTGTCCGCAGCGGTCAGAACGCGGGCGCTATCAGCAATCTCGGTTCTGTAACCATCAACAACAGCGTACTGACCTCGAACTCAAACACGGTCGCAACCGTCGTCTTGAGAGGGGACAGCACAGAGAATATCAATATCATTCATTCCAACATTACCAACGAAGCGCCCGGCGGTTCTTACCTGGAGAACCTGAACGCGGCAAGCATAGACTTATATGATATTGACATTATAGAATCGAACGTATCCGGAAATGTTACCGGTATTAATCTGGCAACCATCACGACCATCGACGACCCGAACGTCGAAAACGGTCCGATTAATATTAACATTATCCCGGATAACCAACTGGTTATCATTATCACAATATTGATAATCTTAATCATTCTGTTGCTGGCGGCAATCTTCTTCTATATCCTGTTTAGTTAAAATCTATAAGATAGAATAAACAAAGCGGGCTTCATACAGCCCGCTTTTTTGGTTTTTGGTTTTTATGGTTTTCTACTTTTTAAAAAAGTCACTGCGGAAAAGAACTGGTTCGGTTCCTCGTTGTATTTATTCGAATATGGAAGGATACTTTTTTATGACTTTCGTATATTCCGCGTATTGTTTGGGTGTGAGATCTAAATATGCATATTGATACACATACCGAGCGGTTACCGTACCGTCGAAGTTATAATAAATGCTTTCGATATGATTGCCCTTTGCGTCATACTTGCGCTCTTGCCGCGAGCCGAGTTCGCCGTTTTTATAGTATTTTCGTTTTTCTACCAAAAAGCCTTTTCGCCGTACTCCCATTCTTCACGAAGATTGATTTCGCCAGAATTATAGAATATACGTTCGATAATGTTGCCGTTGGCATCGCGTTTTTCTTCTGTGCCGCTAAAAATCTCGCCGTTGCCTGAGTATATAATGTCGAATATGGTTTGACCTTCAGATTCAAGATGAATCATTCGAAAGCTCACTTTTCCGTTGCTGTCGTATTGTAATGTTTCGGTTTTATTTCCGGCTGCGTCGATTGAATAGATGCTTTTTTGCTTCATTTTTCCGTTGCTGTCGAAATATACGGCTTCTGTCATTTTTCCGTCGGCATCGTATTTCCATTCGGAATTCGTGACCGCACCATCTTTGATATAGAGAGATTTGATTTTGTTACCGTTTAAGTCATACTCGTTTTTTACGGTTTCTATTATGCTTTCGTTGTCGGTGCATAGAGACAACGGCATATTCTGACACCCAATTGTTCGAAGACATCTTGTTGCTACAGTATAAAGTATTATTGCATAAGTGTCAAAACAATATTTATTGAAAAAACAACAAAAAAGAGGACAGTTTTTTAACTGTCCTCAAAAACTTAGTGATCGCATTTTTCCTTATCCAGCGTCCAGGAGCTTTGCACCGTATGGAGCAGGTGGTGCGCCAGTTCGGACAAGGGTTCGCCGAAGAACTCCTTGTAAATCTGCTGAATCGCGGTGTTCTCGTGCGAGAAGCGCATGCGGGAGTTCGCGTCGATTTCATACAGCGTTTCGCCTCTGCGCTCGGCAAGCTCCTTGCCGTCCTGAATCGGCTGTCCGCCGCCGCCTGCGCAGCCGCCGGGGCAGGCCATCACTTCGACAAAGTCATAGTCGACTTCGCCGCTGCGGATCGCTTCGACCAGTTTCCGCGCGTTGGAAAGACCGCTCGCGACCGCGACTTTGATCGGAACGCCTTTGATGTCAAAAGTGGCTTCCCGCCAGCCGCCCATGCCGCGCACGTCCTTGAACGCGTCGGGGTCGGGGTTCTTGCCGGTCAGCATATAGTACGCGCTTCGGAGCGCGGCTTCCATAACGCCGCCGGTGGTGCCGAAGATCACGCCGGCGCCGGTTCCCAGCCCCATCGGGGAGTCAAACGGTTCGTCCTCGAGCGCTTCCGGGTCAATATGGCAGGCGCGCAACAGACGGGTCAGCTCCCGGGTCGTCAGCACGACGTCGACATCCTGTCCCGCGCCGGAGTCGGAAACCTCGGGCACTTCGCATTCGTATTTTTTCGCGATGCAGGGCATGATGGATATCGAGAATATCTTGGAGGGATCCACGCCTAATTTTTGCGCGAAATAGGTCTTTGCGACCGCGCCGAACATTTGCTGCGGCGACTTCGCGCTCGAAAGGTGGGGGAGCATGTCGGGGTACTCTTTTATCAGGAAGCGCACCCAGCCGGGGCAGCAGCTGGTCATAAGGGGTTTGTTCTTCTTAAAGCTGTTGATAAACTCGGTGCCTTCCTCCATAACCGTCAGGTCAGCCGTGAAGTCGGTATCGAACACATAATCGATTCCCAGCGCGTGCAGGCAGGCGACCAGGCGGTTGACCGACGCTTTTTCCTTCGGCAGGTTCAGGTTCTCGCCCCAGGCGGTTCGGACCGCGGGCGCAAGCTGTACGACCGTGATTTTTTCCGGGTCGTAAATGGCCGACAGCACCTTGCCGGTGTCGTCCCGCTCTCTTAACGCGCCGACCGGGCAGTGGGTGATGCACTGACCGCACAGGGTGCAGCTGGTTTTCTTGATGTTCAGCCCGTCGCGCGTGGCAATCTTCATGTTCGCGCCGGTGCCGTTGACCTCCCATACGCCGATGCTCTGCACGTTTTCGCAGATGGTGACGCAGCGCAGGCACTTGATGCACTTCGAGTTGTCGCGGATGAGCGGGTAGGACATATCCCAGTTCATCTCGTCAACCTTGGTTTCGTAATCAAGGTTGTAAATGTTGAGGTTGTTCGCCATCTTCTGCAAAGAGCAGTTGCCGCTCCGCAGGCAGGTGGGGCAGTGGCAGTTGTGCTGCGAGAGGATCATCTCGATGTTGTACTTCCTTGCCTGACGGACGCGGGCGCTGTTGGTATAAACAACCATGCCTTCTTCGACGACCGTGTTGCAGGCTGCCGAAAGCCGCGGCGAACCTTCGATTTCCACGACGCAGATGCGGCAGGCGCCGATCTCGTTGATATTTTTCAGATAGCAGAGGGTAGGGATTTTAATGCCGAGCTTCTTTGCGGCGTTCAGAATGGTGGTGCCCTCTTCTACCGTTATCGGTTTGTTGTCGATTGTCAGTGTTACCATTGAACTTCTCTGCCTCCTTTGAAAGCGCCGAAACCGTAGTGGTCGCATCTCAGGCAGCGGGAACACTCCTGATTTGCTTCCTCAAGCGTCATCTCGTTCTCCATCAGGCAGAAATCGTTTTTACGCTCGTTTGCCATACGTTCCGTAAGGTTCACGCGGCCGCAGGGGGTTTTGAAGCGGAAGGAAGCGGGCGGAATCTCCACGTCGGCGGTGATTTTCGTGTTGTATCCCAAGTAGTTGTCGATGTTCGCGGCGGCGACCTTTCCGCCGTCAATCGCGCGGATTACCGTCAGCGGGCCGGAAACGCAGTCTCCGCCGGCGAAAACGCCCCGCATGCCTTCGACGGCGGCGCCTTTCTGGGTCAGGATCATATCCCATTTCAGCTTGCAGCCGCTCTCGCCGAAGTGGACAGAATCAATTGCCTGACCGATCGCGACGATAATGATGTCGCAGGGAAGAAGCACCGGCGGTTTATTCGCGTTATAGGGCTTCGGACGTCCTTTCTCGTAGTCGCCGATAATCTGCGGCTGGAGCACAATGCCGGCGACGTTGCCGTTTTCGTCCGATTCGATGCTGACCGGCGCCATCAGCGGCAGAATCTCGCAGCCCTCCGCCATCGCGCCCTCGATTTCCTCTTTCAAAGCGGTCATGTCCTCGATGCGCCGCCTGTAAACGCAGGTGACCGACGCGGCGTTCAGGCGCATCGCGGTGCGGGTCGCGTCCATCGCGACGTTTCCGCCGCCGACGATCACGACGCGCTTGCCCGTGAAGTCGGGCTTGTTGTTGTCGCCCATGTTGCCGAGGAACTCGACCGCCGAGTAAACGCCGCGGCTGTCCTCGCCCTTGATTTTCAGTTTCTTGTCGGCGTGCGCGCCGATGGATATGTAAACGGCGTCGAACTGTTTTCTCAGTTCGTCAAGGGTGATGTCCTTTCCGACCGTAACGCCTAAGTTTACTTTTACGCCGAGCGAAAGAATGGCGTCAATATCTCTGTCCAGATACTCGTCGGGCAGTCTGTAGCATGGAATACCATATCTGAGCATGCCGCCCAACCGCTGTCTTTTTTCAAAAATGGTGACCGAATGGCCCATCAGGCTCAGATAATAAGCGGCCGTAAGTCCGGCGGGACCGCCGCCGATGACCGCGACCGTCTTGCCGGTCTTGGGTGCCTTTATCTGCGGAGCCGGAACCTCGCCGGCGTTGTCCACCGCGAAGCGTTTTAATCCGCGGATGTTGACGGGCGCGTCCACCATGCCGCGGCGGCAGCGGTGCTCGCAGGGATGCTCGCAGACCAACGCGCATACGCTCGGGAACGGGTTGTCCTTGCGTATCAGGCGGATGGCGTCGGCATACCTGCCCGCTTTAATCAGCGCGATATAACCGGGTATATCCACATGCGCCGGGCAGTCGCAAACGCAGGGAACCGATTTGAAGTTTTTCGTGCAGCGGTTGTTTTGAACGTGGGACAGATAATCGTCCCTGAACCCTTTTAAACCTTCCAGAATAAACCTTGCCGATTCAAAGCCGATCGCGCAGTCGGCGGAGTCGGCGATGACCGACGCGGTTCTTTCAAGAATCGCGAGATCGTTTTCGCTGCCCTTGCCCGCAAGTATTTTATCGGTGATTGTAACAAGCGCGTCCAGTCCGATTCTGCAGGGAACGCATTTTCCGCAGCTTTGCGCAAGGCACAGCTTCAAAAACGCGTTCGAGAGCGTGACCGGACAGTTGCCTTTCGGCGAAAAGGTCAACCTGCGCGAAAGGTCCTCGTAAAGACCGTCCACGACTTCCTGACCCTTTTCGGTACAAAAAAGTGTAAGTCTTTCCATGCAGTACTCCTTAAAAAGGATATTTTTCCGTAAAGTTGCATCACACAAAGCGTTATTATAGCAAAAGAAAGAATGAAAATCAATTCAAAATTCCGCATGTTTTTTTAAAAAAAGAAAAGCAGCCGTTTTTCGGCCGCTTTGTTTGCGCTCGTTTAAAAGCCGTCAGCAGAGAAGCGCCGAGTAGACGGTTTCTCCGCCGTTGACAAAGACTTCGACGATATACTCGTCGCGCAGGATTTTTAAATCTTTGATTTCGCCTTTATGGACGATGGAATCGCGCAGTTTGCGCTCGATGATAAATCCGTCCGCCGTCCGTTTGACCGCCGGGTCGCTGTCGCGCAGGAGATGGCGCACTTCCTCGACCGGATAGCCGTAGATTTTGCCGTCTTTCGCCGTAATCTCGCGCGGAACCGAAAGACAGCCGACGTTCTTTTCGGCAAAGCGGGCGTACTGCCAGCCGGGAATCCAGGTGATCAGCAGATTACGTCCTTTGTGGTCGGTAAAAATCTGACCGGCGTATTGGTCGGGGCCTTTGTCCACGTTTCCGGTGATCTCCGGCGTGAAGCGGCCGTCTTTGAAACTGCCGTACATGACCGAGAAAAAGTGGCTTCCGTCCAGCCTGCAGACCGACGTCGCGAGCAGGCATTTGTCGCCGACCTGCATAAACGAAGGGCACTCCGCGAATTTCGCGTCGCTCCATTCGCACAAAATGCTGCTCAGCTTCCAATCAAACAGGTCCTCGCTTTCGTAAAGAAGCAGGCGCGCGGCCCGCAGTTCCGGGTTGCCGGTTGCCATTACGCAATAGTACCTGCCGTCGATGCAGGCAACCGCAGGATCGCGGAAGTCGCGTCCGCCTTCGGGCGGATAGTGCGCGATGACAGGATTATGTTCGTATTTTTCAAAATGAACGCCGTCGGCAGAATAGGCGACGCTCACGGTCTGCATCATTTTTTCCTCGTCAAGCGTGTTTACCGAAGCGTAAAACAGATATAAAATGTCGTCTTTGACGATGGCCGTGCCCGACCAGCATCCGGCCTGGTCGTAGGGTTGATCGCCCTGCAGCGCGATGGGGAGTTCTTCCCAGGTTAAAAAATCCTTCGTGCGGGCATGGCCCCAGCAAAACGGTTCCTGCCAGGGGATTTCGTGATTGGGCGCGTGCTGATAAAAAGCATGGTAATACCCTTTAAACCAGACAAGTCCGTTCGGGTCGCTTGACCAGCCTTTTTTCGGTTTATAATGCCATTTCAGAGGAAGCGTGTAGTCCATTTAAAACCTCAATACAAAAATTTAATCGGTCAAGGGGCAGTATATTCGATTATTGGCCGTATGTCAAGCGTTGCGGTATTTATTCGGAGACCCATGCCGCTAAAACTTTTCCGTCCGATTTGCGAATGATCGCTTTTTATATTTTTTATATTATATCAGAATTAGCGTATAAGTATTTCAAAGTCAAGAAACGTTGATTATCCTGAAAGAATTTGTCGCTAAAAAAATATTGAAAAATTGTGATGAAAGGATGGAAAAACGAAAAGCGATGTGCTATAATGTTAGAAGTCATATAACATATTACTATATTAATTAACATAAAAAATTGGAGGTTGTTATGAGAAAACTTATTGTCGGCGCATTGATTTTTATGTTGCTCTTTTCCATTGCAGCTCCAGGTTTTTCAGTATCCGCAGCGGGAAGCTTCGACGCCAAGACGCCCATTACCATTGACGGCGTCGCGTATTCAAATGTCGCGCTCGATAAGAGTTATGAGCGGACCGGCGACGTATACGACGGTAAATGGACGGATACCGGTACCGACGGCAAACCGCTGGGCAAGATGACCGACGGCGTCGTCGCAGAAGCCGGAAACGACGAAGCAGTCGGCTGTTACAAAAGCAACGAGACCAGCGTTACCATCGATCTCGGCAAAGCGTACGCGATCAAGCAGGTTACAACCGATTTGTACGGTTTCGCGGATTGGGGAATTCCCGACCCTGATCTGGCTACCATAACCGTTTTCGTATCCTCGGACGGCAGCAGCTTTACCAAGGTCGGAGACGCGCAGAAATCTGAGGAAAAAGGAGAAGGCGGCTGGAAACTAAGGTTGTTTACGCTGTCGCTCGGTGAAACCGTATCGGCAAGATATGTTCGGGTTACATACAAGATTAACGGAACCTTCTGCTGGACCAGCGAAGTAGCGGTGTTCGGCGTAGAGTCATCGTCTGAAAGCTCTGAGCCTACGGAAAGTTCCGCTCCCTCTTCTGAAGCGCCTTCCAGCTCCGCGTCTGCTGAGCCCGCAAGTTCTTCTTCCAGCAGCGCTTCCAGCGCAGCAAGCAGCGCGGGAACATCCAGCGCTTCCAATCCTGAGACGGGAGAAGACGACTTGATTTACGCATTCGCAATCGTAGGCGTAGCCGCTTTGGTATCTATTATGATTGTTCTCAGAAACAGAAGGAAAGAATGCTAAAATACAATTCGTAAAAATCTTTTTAGAATAACGCAAAAGAGCCTTTGCAGAAAGGCTCTTTTGTCATAAAACAAAATCCTGCCGGGGATGCGGCAGGATTTTTTCTATTCACTTAAAACTGCATCTCTTCCGGCGGGGCGGTGAAAGAACTGAAGGTCGCGGTCGCGTTTTTAAAATAGAACACCTGCGTGTTGCCGTCGTTTTCGTCGTACATGGACCGAAGTTCCGGGTAAGCGTCCAGCATTGCTTTTTTTACTTCATAGCGGTCGTCGTCAACAAGCTCGCCCGCGACGCGCAGCCATACGCCGTCCTTGAACGCGCAGATTTCCGCTTTCGGGTTTTTCGCAAGCTGTTTCGAGACGGCTTTCTTCCTGCCGGTCTGAATATACAGTTTGCCCTCATAAATGAGAACGGTGCCGAAAGGCCGGACTCTCGGCTGGTCGCCTTCTACTGTCGCAAGATAATAAGTACCGACTTCCTTAAAAAACCGATACACTTTTTCCATTAAATCTGTACCTCCGATGATAAACGTTCGGTTCTTATAATACATTTTTACATAGCGTTTGTAAAGCGGGGCAAGCAGCGTTGATTAAAAAAAAATTCTACCGAAAAATTGGTTAAAAATATTTGACTTATGAACAAACAAACGATATAATATGGAAAAAATGTCATTTTTAATCGAAACTGAAAAGAAAGGGATGATTACATGCTGTGGAAAGACAAGTACAATCTCGGTGTCGAGCAGATTGACGCGCAGCATCGGGAGCTGTTTAGAAGAGTGTCCGATTTTTTAGAAGTCCTGCGCTCTTCGTCCTCGTGGGAGGAGAGGGTCGGCAAGGTCAACGAGACCTTAAGCTTTATGAAAGATTACGTGATTACGCATTTCCGCGACGAGGAAGCATATCAGATTCAAATCGGTTATCCCGAGTATGACGCGCATAAACAAACGCATGACGATATGGTAAGCTACGTAGCGCAGTTTGCCGCAGAATACGAGCAGAAGGGCTATGACGAAAAGTTAATCCAGCAGTTTGCCGGAAAGCTGTTGGCATGGCTTATTCATCACGTTGCGGCGGATGACCAGAAGATTGGCGCTTACGCGAAAAAGAAAGGGGTGTAAGGCATAGGTATGGAGAACGTATTGTATAAACCTTTCTTCAACGCAACGCGTGAAGTATTTCAGCTGATGCTGGATATCAGCAACATAACCGACAAGCCGCTTTGCGTGGACGGCGTTTGCTATCCGGCCGGCAATGTGGATATTGCGATACGCGTAATCGGCGACATGGAGGGCATGGTTGTCTATCATTTCCCGAAGGAAACCTCTCTGAAAATCGTGAAGATTATGAGCGGCGGCATGGAGTTTAACGAGGTGGACGAGTTTGTCGCGTCCGCGATGGGCGAAATCGCGAACATCATCAGCGGTAACGTGATGTCGGCGCTTTCGACACAGGACATTACCTGCGACATTCTGCCGCCGGAGTTTATCGCGCCAGAAACAATCGCAGACGCGTCCGCGAAATACAAATTCGTCTCGGGCATGCAGATTTGCTCCGAAATCGGTGATATCGACCTGAACATATTGCTCAATGTCAAAAGCGGCGCCGAAAAAGCATAAAACGCGTTAGCGTACAATAAGCATGAAGCGCGATTTTATATAGAAAACAGCAATAAAAAAGTCGGATGAAAAACCCGACTTCTTTTTCATTTTACTGCGCATACGCTTTGAGCCTGTTGACCGGCGGCAATTCTTTAAGAAGGTTAGCGGAGGAAGCGTATGCGTTCTT
>ENA-OWPA01000900-OWPA01000900.1-bioreactor-metagenome-genome-assembly--contig:-NODE-900-length-27121-cov-4.630417_pt1 | contig 27121 bp, 22 predicted proteins | sample MGYA00238139_ERZ651803 | MGnify/ENA primary metagenome ERZ651803 (study PRJEB26909, sample SAMN07631231) | bioreactor metagenome | isolation source: Switchgrass digestor | place: USA: Dartmouth... | reverse complement strand
ATGTTAACTATAAAAATTGATGGGTCAAACAGTGGCTTTGGTCACTGATTTAATACAATATTAATTGTACAAGGAGGTGCGTGAAATATGCTGTTAATCAAGAACTCAAACTAACAATGTACATAATATTTTTAGGCAAAGATTAGGTGCCGTCTATCAAACATGATCAACTCAGAAAGGAGTGTGCAACACAATGAAAAAATACTAAAGATATCATTTATTATTAACTAGAAAAAATGTACGATTTTACATATGAAAGACATATGTTAGTGAAGATAAAGACCCGTGACAATATATGAGGTCTACCAGACAATGTGAGTAAGTGATTCTGATGGAAAGGTCAAAAGATGGAATCTATCAAATTCTTTTCGAGCTTTTAATTGTATCTAATTAAGTTGAGATAATTACATTGATATGCTCAATTAATCAAGCTTGTAGTGAAAGCATAAACTTACTACGTATTTTATGAAAGGAGATCCGCAATGAAGAAATTTAGTTTCAAATTATTTTGCTTGTTTTTAATGTATGTGCTTATGCTTCCTTGTACTGGACTTACCGCATCAGCAACCGAAGCCGACGCCGAAGGAATACTTTCTTCTATTATAACCTTTAATAAGGAATCAGAATTTATTGATTTTATCCCAGCTTCGTTAACACATAGAGTTGCTTCTGTAACAGACATTACAATTAATTTTGTCGGTATGTCATCGTTTATAGATTTTAGTAAAGCTGGCTTTGACGTTGATGAAACGCTAGTTAAATATGAATCAAGCAATGTTGACGTTGCAGTTGGTTATGAAGGACGTATCCTTGCAACAGGGGTAGGTACTGCAACGATTACCATCTCTTATGAAGATAAAGTACAAATAATAAATGTAACTGTTTTAGATGAGATACCTGAATCCCTTATTCGTTCGCTCGAAACTAGTACACTAGATTCACTAAAGTCTACAAGTTCAGAATCTTCTCAGCGTCTTGCAATTGCTCAGAAAGCGATGGATATGGTATACTTGCGTTGGAAGCCAACCAAAAATGTAAGAGGGTGGAAGAATGATAAAACATTTTATGCAGGTACTACATATACCGGAATACCATATTCGCAAACATGGTATCAAGTTGATGATAATGAATTCATGTCTGCAATGGATAAAGATGATTTTTATAGTAACTATACGTCTGGTGGTAAAATCATGCCGAAATACGGAAATGATTGCTCTGCATTTGTAGCTATTACATGGGGATTACCCTATCAAGGTGATAACAGATACAACACGTGGAAATTTGAAGAAGATTTCGAACCTCTTGATAGCTATGCAGATCTTCAAAAGGGGGACGCTGTAGTAACCAATACTTCGGGGAATCATATGTTCTTGATAACCATAAACTTTGAGACACCTCCGAGTGGTTCTGATTATAACACTTCATATGTTGTTTGTTATGAACAAACTCCCTACCAGGCTCAGTTAACATTTTGGACATATGATCAGCTAAGTAAAAATAATTATATACCAATATCAAAATTCTAACTAAGTATAGCTTTGCTCAATATATCTATTCAGGTTGGATACAAAGGTGGTTGTATCCAACCTGAAATACAATGCTAAATTTATAAAAAGATTAGCAATTAAAACTTAAGCTTGAAATTTAAAGCTACTTTTATTACACTGTGCAGCATCAAAACAGGTAAATAAGTAAAACAAGCATGACTAAAAGAGTATTACGATTGGTGTCCAGAAAATGGTTATGGTTAGTGGATTAGGTGGAAGGGATTTAATATATGTCGAAATTTTCTAAGGCGTATATGAGCTGCACTAGCCTCTTCGTTGTGAGAGAGAGCGATGTTATATTGCTTGCTCTCGGAACGCTTTTTGAAAAATAAGTAGCAATGTTTGGGCCTTAATTGCAAACATGGTATACTTAGAAAATTACGTAACTTTGATACCGAAACTTTGTTCTAAATAAGAGTAGAGGAATGTCATTACCTGGGCTGGTATGTAGAGGATGAGAGCCTTGCTTAGGTATAATCTTGTATAGTTAACAGAGTAAAATCAGGATTTCAATGAGAATTATTGGTTCCTTGTGGTAGCTGATGTCTGGTTAATAAGAGTTGGAAGGTTAATATTGTCCATAATAGATTTGATTTTCGACGTGGCATACCATGTCTTTATAGGACCAGAGATATACACCAGACAGTAGATGAAATTATTCGGATATTGACCTTTCATAATAGGAGGGAATATATAGAACATGAAGAAAGTATTTTGCTATTTTTGCTTGATAGTTGCATTGTTACTATCAGGATGTTCTCTAAATATAAAAGACAAACAGAGACAAGAATTGGAATCTCAAATAGCAGATTTGACTGAAAAACTACAAACAGCAGAGGACAAAATTGAAGAGCTAGAAAAACTAATTGAGAAAACACCTGAAACTAATATTAGAGATGCGGCACCTGAAGTACATATGATTCCTGAGAAAATATGTGGATATAAAATGATGACATTGGATAATGTGGATGTCAAAGGAATACCAAATAAAGATGCGAAAACAAATCGTAGGATTTCCTATCAGCTTGTTGATGTATTAGTTACAGTTCACGCTGAACCATACAACATCGGAGAGGCTACAGAAAGTGATCTGTGGGCACTAATACACTTTCACCAATTTGATTCTACCAGTGATACAATAGGTTGGGTACCCTGGAGCTCTTTGGTAACCTATACGAATGAAAATAAAGAACTTTTGACTTATCCGGTTACCCTTGCAGAAGACTGCGTTGATTTAGATACGGGTGAAACTGTAAGTTGGGATGAAGTTGCTGTTAGATATACAGACGATTATGCAATAGTATCTTGGTATGGTGGAAAAACGCATAAAGTAGATAAAAAATATATCATATATCCTGATCCAGATCAAATTAATGCTGACATTGCCCCGTAAAGTATCTTTTATTTAAACCATTGGTCAAGCATCATACGGAATCTTCCGGATCACTGCTTCTAGTACTGTCCATGTTCTTTAGAGTAGGTTAGATGTTTAATAGAGAATCCAAGGTTAAGATAGCATATTGGACATTAGCAATACAGCAATCAGGGAAAAGATAAATCAGTTTTTTTCGTGTACTATATAATTACCGTACGGTAAATCTCCATGAAAGGAGAGACATATGGAGCAAGCAATAATCAAAGCATATGAATTTATTGATGAGCATCTAAGGGATGAGTTTTCTCTTGATGAATTAGCGCGTTTTGTCGGATATTCATCATATCACTTTGCCCGCAAGTTCAAAGAAGTTACAGGCAAAACTGTAATGGAGTATGTCAGGGAAAAGCGTATTTTTGCAGCAGCTGATGAGATAAAAGCCGGGGCAAATATTTGTGATACTGCTATGAAATACGGCTTTGATACTCATGCGGGTTTTACGAAGGCTTTTTCAAGCATTTATGGTTGCACTCCTGTCCAATGTGCGCAGCATGCGCAAAAGTCGTTTGTGAAAGGAAAGATCGATATGGAAAAATCAAAAATTGTAATCAGACCTGTTTGTAAAGATGATGTCCAGGACCTATGGGAAAATGTATACAGTGCAATGACTCCTCGACAGATAACGGAGGAAAAAATACTTCCTGCAATAGAAAGGCTGAGCAGGAGAGAAGGCATAGAACTCGTCGCACAAGTGGATGGCAGGGTAGTTATGTCATTGCCGATGGTAAAACCGTTCTGGATTCCACTAGGCGTGCTGTTTGACAATAATTATGTTCTGACAAACGGGGTAGAAGATGAGATTATGGAAAAGTTGCTCGAAGAAATGAAAAACCAATGTAGGATGCTTAATGTTTCAACCCTCATTTCCCCGCAAGTCGAAGGGAGCGAAAGTGCAAAAGCTTTTATGCATTTCGGTTTTACTGAAGCCTGGAAATCAGGAGGGTGGGTATATCTGGCAATGTCTATATAGATGGTCATCACATCGGTTGATTATTTTTATTATGGTGGTGTATAAACTTATGTACTATTTTGAAGGAAGTCAGAATGATAAGGGATGCTATTCCGATATGCTGATATCTGACTTTTTAGATCCAATATTTCAGGATGCGTTTAAGCAATACTTTTCTGAGTTAGGTATTAAAGTAAAAGACTGGGACGGCCTTTTCAAGGAAATGAATGATGATGGTGATAATTTGGCTTTTGTCAGGTTGGATGAAAATAAAGAGGTCATCGGATTCATTCAATTCAAGCCAATAGTGTTTACAAGCTGGTTTTTTGAAGAAACCTATGGCTTTATTCGTGAGTTCTGGGTAGCAGAAAAACACAGAAATAAAAGGCATGGCTCCGAATTGCTGGAAATTACCGAACAGTATTTATGCGATCAAGGAATATACAGCTCTATTTTGACAACGGATACTGCAGAGCACTTCTATTTGAAACATGGTTATGTCAAAGCTCCTGGATGCAAGGCAAGAAATAAAGATGATGTGTATGTTAAAAGATTAAAATGAAAACGATGCATTTCATCAAACCGAACTCAGCTATCCGTTTAATGAAATTATGCACATTGTAAGTCAAGACAATTCTGACCCATAAAGAGGCAATGCCTCCCAACAGTAATAATTGGGAGTGTATTGCTTCTTTGCTTACAACTGTAGAAATGACAAAGCTAAAAAAGAATGAAGATATTTTTGCAATACTGAAATCCGTTTGGATGTTTTCTGATTTTTTTACAGAATTGGATCTTATGATGCTCCCAATCCCTGCCGCATAAGGCGTATTTTCATAATTGTAGAAAAACTCATTCAATCAATAGAAGGTATTTCAAAATAATATCAGAAATATTATTGATTTCTCTCGTAACATATGATAGTATTAACATATGTTACGAGAGAAAATCTATGGAGGGAATTAATATGTCATTAAACCATGTGATTCTGGGGCTTTTAAACCGAGAACCATTGACCGGATATGAAATAAAAAAAATTATACAGAGTACACCTTTTATGCATTGGTCCGGAAATAACAACCAGATATATAAAGCAGTTGCTGAATTATTGGACAAAGGTTTAGTTACCAAAGAGGTACAACATCAAGAAGGCGCACCGTCAAAAAATATCTACACCATCACCGATGATGGCATAAAAGAGCTAAAAAGCTGGCTGCTTTCCGATACCGATGAGCCAGTATTCCAAAAGCAGATTTTGATTAAGCTCGCTTTTGCCAACCTATTAAAGCGTAGTGATTTGGAAAGCATGCTGGCTTCATATGCTGATGCAATTAAGATGCAAGCAGTTCTGTCTGAAAAAGAGCTCGATAAATGCTATTTTGCTGAACAAGAGGCTTCCGGAAAAAATGTGTTCTTAGATTTGATACGAGAAAATATCATGAACTTTTATTCCAGTGAACTTAAATGGGTTCAAAAGGTGAAAGAGTACATCGCAACACTGCCGGATGAGAGAAATATACCGACAGAAGCTGCCATGAAAAAAGAAAACAATGAGGTGGGATTAACAATGAACTATCAAGTAATGGAAACCAGCGGTAAGAAATATCTTTATCTTACAAGCAAAGAACCTTTGATTCAAAGTGAGCAAGAGGCACATGACATTATTACTCTTTGCTTTGAACACGACACCTACGCAGTGCTTATGGAAGGTGACAACTTTTCAGATGATTTTGTGAAGTTGAGGACGGGTCTTGCCGGTGCAGTATTACAGAAGTTTGGCAACTATATTAAAGTGGCTGTAATTATTAAAGGAGAGCAGAATTATCCTGAGCGGTTTAAGGAAATGGTTTCAGAGCTTAATACCAGAAACAATACATTCCGCATATTTACCAATTCGGAAGATGCCTTAAGCTGGCTATTAGCATGAGGGGGTATTTTAAAATGACAAATTCATTTGCTTTTAAAACAATGGAAGGCCGGAATGCCGTATACAAAATATATGACACTTTTCTTGGCAGCATGCGGATTCCCAATGAGCAAATCTACGTTGACACGCGCTTTGGAAAGGCTTTTGTTATAGCGGCAGGCAAAAAAGATGCCCCTGCTTTGGTACTGCTTCACGGAAGCGGTTTTAACTCAGTCATGTGGATTGAGGATATGGAAAAGTACTCCCAATATTACAGAGTATATGCTGTTGATCTGCAAGGTGAGCCTGGCAAAAGCGATGGTAAACAACTGCCTTTTGAAGGCTCTGATTTTGACAATTGGCTTCTCGATGTATTTATGGGACTTTCCATCCAAAAAGCCAGTATAGTTGGAATTTCCTTAGGGGCTTGGCTTGCGCTGAAGTTTTCAATTGCCAACCCCCAAAGGGTTAATAAGCTTGTTCTGTTATGCCCGGCTGGCATTAGCGCTCTAAAAGCTTCATTTGCGTATGTATCTCTATTCTACTTGCTGTCGGGCGAAAAGGGTATTGAGAGGCTGTATCGTAAAGTGAATGGAGGAAAACCCATACCCCAGGTCATAATGGATTATCAAAAACTGATTGGTAAACACTTCAATTTCAGACGAGAGAAAATACCGCTTTTTACAGATGCCGAGCTGTCGCGAGTGACCATGCCGTCCCTTTTATTCGTAGGGCGAAAAGACATAATGTTTCACTCTATGAAGATTGCGCAACGCTATAAGAAGCTCGTGCCTAATGCAAAAGTTACAGTTTTGCAGGACAAAGGCCATACGCTTGTAGGCCTGAAAGATGAAATATTAGAATTTTTGCTGCATGAAGGCAGCACTGCCAAATTATAAATAGGGTTTCTGCTGTGGAATGATTAATTCAAACAAGAAAGACGGTGAAGAAAAGCAAATGGCTTGTCTAGAGTATCCTTGAAAAAGGTGTTTAGTTGCTATTGAGTGGCCGTTTGCTTTTTGCTACCTGTGATTTTCATCTGTTGAATACGAAAATCCATATTTTCACTATTCAGCTTAACTGAAAATATCTTTTCAAATCCTTTATCCGTATTAGATTTGAGATAACTTATATCTCCTGATACCAGAATATGTCCACACATTCACAATGTAAAAGCATAGTTCGTCTACCAATTTTCATGATGTTCATTATATCATACATATCTGACAATGGTGTGTCATATCAAAAAGCAGTCAGTATGTATAAGTTTTCCTGTACTACTGTTAATTAGGCATAAGACATTAATAAAGATATCCTCGTATAATTAATTGCTAACGGCTGAGTTTATTGTTCGGTTTTAGCTTGACATTAATTCCGGAGGTATCGCATGGTTAAAAAAACATGGAGTTATATAAAAGTCTCACTAACCCTATCGCCCTTATGGTTCATTCTCAATATCATTACTCTAATTATCTTCAGATTGGCACAGCTAGGAACGGACTTCGGGTTGAAATATGCTACCGAAGCCATATTGGATGCTCAGAAAACAGGCAATAGAAATATCAATATAGTGGTGCCCTTTGTTTTGTTTTTTCTGATGATGACTATCGGAGGTAATACAGATAATTTTATTAATCTTATGTTTACTTTATACACAAATAAAGCAAAAAGGCTGTTTTCAAAGTATTTTATGCTCCGAGCCTATGAAGAAAAGCAGGATAGCTTTCATGACAATGAGTTCTATGATAACTATGAATTCGTAAAGAAAAACATTGACAATACTACGCAAGTAAACAATGTTATTTTTAACAGGCTATTTTCTTCTTTAATCAGTTTAATAATATCGATGGTTACGATTACATATTTCAGTCCTTATATATTGCTGCTCATTATAATCATTTCAGCTGTTGTAGTCATTGTAAATAATATCATAGCAAAAAAGCGCGTTGAAGTTGACCAAAAATACATAAATGATGAAAGACGAGCAATTTATTATAGTTCTCTGTTGTCCGAAAAAAACCATGCTAAGGAGCTAAGAATTTTTAAGCTTAAAGATAAGTTTCTGAATAAATGGCATGAAAGCTTTAAAACTTATTCGGACTCAAAGTATAAATTTGAAAAGCAGGCATTGCTGTTATCCAATATCCCAAGTATTGTTGAAAAAATAACCTCAACCGTTCTCATTTTGTATTTTTTATATTTGGTAGTAAAAGGTGTTTTAGCGGTCGGGGATTTCGTATTTTTATATAGGATGATGTGGCGGCTAACATGGAGCATTATGGGAATCGTGGAAATACTATCTGCTGATGTGATGCAGAGCTTTTTATATATAGATAAGTATGATAAGTTCGTGGATGGTTTTGACCCCCGTAAAGCAAGAAATATAAAGAATAGAAATAACTTTTTAGCTTCTTCGGATAATTTGAAATACGGCCTGTTCGATAATATTACGTTCGAAAATGTTACATATTCGTACCCCTCACAGAAAGGTAATGCAGTTGAGAATATCAACCTTAAAATTAAAAGGGGTGAGATTGTCAGCATATTGGGATATAACGGGAGCGGCAAAAGCACGTTATTAAAACTGATGTGCGGCTTATTGGAGGATTACAGTGGTAAGATTAAGCTAAACGGGAAAGACATATCAGACCTTAGCCGTGAGGATTTATACAGATATTTTGGAATCGGCTTTCAGGATTTCACCAAGTACAGTATATCCTTGAAGGATAATGTAGGTATAGGTATGATCGAAAAGATTGGTGATGAGGAAGAAATAAATAAAGCCATAAAGAAGGGCAATTTGGAATATATAATCGATGGCCTGCCAAAGGGTGTGGATACAATACTCGGCAAGGAATACGATCCAAACGGCCAGGATTTGAGCGGGGGACAGTGGCAAAGGGTAATACTGTCAAGGGCGTACATGGGTGAACCGGAAGTATTGATACTGGATGAGCCCACTGCCTCTATTGATCCCATAGAAGAAATGAGGTTACTGGAGCATTTTGATGACATTATAAAAGGCAAGACTGCAATATTAATTTCCCACCGTATTGGCTTTGCCCGCCTTAGCAGCAGGATCTGCGTTATGGATAACGGACATATAGTCGAAGATGGCACCCATGAAGAATTGCTGGCCTTAAAAGGCAAGTATTATGAAATCTTTATGTCACAGCAGCAGTTATATGCGAGGGAGGAGACGGCACATGAGAGAGAAAAAATCTATGCTTGAAGCATTAAAGCGTTCCAATATGATTGCACTCAAATCGAATAAAAAAGCATACATACTATTGATGATTGTGAACATTGCTATGTGTGCAAGCACTTTTGTTGATTTGGCTTTTGCGGAATATATAACGAATTCTGCGTATAATCTATTTACCGGAAAGACGGATTATAATGCAGTAATTTTCGGTATTTTGGCATTTACATTCGCTACTTTGATTTTTAATAGTCTTGGGTTAATAAAGCAAATGTTAAACAACAGGCTTATGCTTGATATCACATATCATTTTGAAGGTACATTGAATGATAAGCTTGGCAGCATCAAATGGGAGTATTATGAGAATAATGAAACCTTTATTAAAATTCATGAAGTCAGGAATCATTCTTTAAAGACCATAAAAAACATGGTTAATTCCATAATTTTCTACATCACTGTTGTACCAATGGCAGCAATATATGCCTATTACTTGTCTCAAATCAATATCTTCGCAGTAATCATCTATTTTATACTGGTCATTATTTTCGATCTGGTAATTGCAGGCAAGATGTTCAGCCAGCTTGGCCGCTTATGGGAGGAAATCCAAAGTTACAGCCATAGACAGAAATATTTTTTCAATTTCTCAGGAGATAAAATAACCCATCAGGAATATAAATTCAATAGGCTGTTCAATTATGCTGGTGATTTGTGGGAAAAGTGCTATGACAGTGAACATAAAATCAAGCTGAAAATATTCGGAAAACATGAAATAACCCTTCAGACCGCGAGATTAATATTCAATTTACCCTATATGACCATGATGATTTTTATAGGTTTTGAAATTGTGGCAGGAATCCACGAAATCGGTTTTCTGATCATGGCAAATGCTTTATTCAACAATATCATCAACACATGTCTTAACATACAGAATAATATCACAAACAACAGAATTGAAAGTGTATTCATTAAAGCTTATGAAGAAGTTATGAGCTATGAAAATGATACTATCACAAGTGTACTCCCATACAGAGGGAACGTTCATCTTAATAAAGTAACATATACCTATCCTCAGGCTAGAGTCAAAGCATTGGATCAGTTGGATTTATGCATTAAAGAAGGTGAAAAAATAGCTATAGTAGGACATAATGGCAGTGGAAAGACAACATGCACAAATTTACTGATGGCGCTTACGGATAGATATGAGGGGAATATAACAGATGGCACGAAACCGGTAAATTTGCAAAATTCAATATCCTGTATATTACAAGACTTTGCCCAATATCAGATGACCATCAGGGAAAACATAGAGGCAGGTTATGTGGGACATGAGTTTTCCGATGAAGAAATTATGTCCATACTTGAAAAGGTAGGGCTGAAGGACGTCGTTCTAAAATTGGAAAACGGCATAGATACCCAGTTAGGGCAGCTTAGCAAGGGCATAGAATTGTCAAAAGGTCAGTGGCAGCGGCTGGCTATTGCCAGGCTCTTAGCCAATCCTAATGCAACAATATGGATATTGGATGAACCTACGGCATATCTCGATCCTATATCTGAAATTGAAATATATGATATGATATATAAAATTTCAGGGGACAAAACTGTTTTGTTCATATCACACCGCTTGGGATTTGCCAAACGAGCTGACCGGATTATTGTGTTTGATAAGGGAAAGGTAGCAGAGCAGGGAACCCATGATGAGCTTATGCAAAAAAATGGTATATATGCTGAAATGTATAAGATCCAAGAAAGCTGGTATGCAATGCCTTCAAATCCCATCGGATGCTGTTCCGCTATTGCCGGATCATAGCTGTATGTAACTGCAATCAATTAATGCCAGTAAGCAGACACAATGCTTTCATTAGGTAAAAACTTGAAAATATTAGTATAATAGTATGAAATAATACAAAATACAACAAAAATGGAGGAGTATATGAAGAAGATTGTTTTTTATTAGTGTTTGTGTTTTTGTTCAACTTCTATGCCAAGGAAATTGGTTTGCCATGAAATTTCACGACTTTTGTTTTTAAAATTTTCAGTTTAAGATGCTTTTCGATTTTACTTGACATATACATTAACAAAATATAACATTAAATTAATTAGTTGTAAACGATGATGAATACTTGTATAACTCATGAACTTAAAATTATTCTTTTAACACATTTAGGGGGTTGTTGTAATGGATAAAGAGAATCATGTTAAAGACCCGGAAAATCAGCGCATTATAGACCGCATGAAGGAAGAGATTGATTGCGCTTTGGGCAGCGACACCTGGAACAAGATAACAAGTGATAATTGCCCAAATGGCGACATGGATAATCAGCAATTAAGTGTTGCTATGTGGTCACTTTTAGAGAAATTTGATCAATTGGCAGACAGCAAAACGGCTAAACGCGTTTTCTCAGAGGTAAAGCACGCCTTGAAGCATAGCGATTTTGAGTGGACCAGAGAAATGTTTCTGCAGTATAATGATATTGATCGATTTGCTGAAGCAGTTTTGAACGATTCCATGGAGCACCTTCAGCGTTGTGTAGAATACAATGAGCTGTTTTATGATCAGCCGATCGATAAAGAAGCTCTTGAATATGCAAGAAGTATTGAAACCCTCTTTTATGGTAAGCGGTTTGGCAATAAAATCATTGCAACTGCAATACCATATAGGCTTATAGATTTTTTAAAAACTGAAGATATTCGAATGAAACGATATTATATGTGCCATTGCCAGTTTGCACGAGAATCTATTATTAGTGAAAAAACGGTTTCAAAAACAATGTGTTATTGCAGCTTGGGACATACTAAAGTATTTTGGGAGGCGGCTCTCGATACAAAGCTGGAGGGAGATGTGTTGCATTCAGCCTTGGGTGGGGATCTTCTCTGTCAGTTTGTTATCTATCTGCCGGACGAAATCATGGAGAAGTATGTGAAAAGGTAGGGGATAAAAATCGCCATTCCCTAATTCGAGAATGGCGATCTTTATAACAGTTATTATATGACACTGTCTACTTGACAAACAGTGCACCATAGACCGTATTATTCTTCATAACCGACTGAAGTGTCAATGCCTACAGTTTTGAGTTTACCATTCCAAGTAACGCCGAAATCCATGACTTTACCGATATCTCTCAGTTTGAAATAGTTATTTCCACCTATAGTGTAGGCTGTAAACTGAACCTCTTCACCATCAATATAAATCTTTGACTGGGTAGGTTTAGCTTCTTTGACTGATGGGTTCTGGGAAACTTCAAGCTCTTTGCCTACAGGAGTATAAGCCTGACCTTTTGTCAAATTGATGGATTTGGTCTCATTATCCCAGATTACTTCGAACTGTTTTTCCGTTCCGTTGAGAGCCATGGCAAGATCGCGCAGTTTGAAGTAATTGTTGCCTCCTATTTCATAGGCTTCAAAAGCTACTTCCTTACCGTTTACCACAATCTTTGAAGATGTAGGATTAGCTTTAACTACAGTTTCTTCTGCTGGAGTGGTAGATTCGCTCTTGTTTTCAAACATGAAATTCAAACCATAGAAAGAAATAAGATAATTATAGTCTTTATCATAAACTTCGAAATCAAAGGTGAAAATCGTATCTTTGCTGATATCTTTTAGATCCTTGCCGATAGCTAAATTGGGGCTATATACCAATCTGCCGTTGTCAAATTCTCCACTGAAATTTCCTACTTGTCCTTCATAATAAATTCCTGGAAAAGAGTCAACATAATAAGCATCTTCGTCAGTTGTTACAATTTCAAAAATCGGATAATTACCATTGCTATCTTTTTCTGGCGTTTCCATTACAACTACTGTGACATCAAAGCCATCAACATCAACAGTTTTTATTCCGATAAAGTTTGGAACGATAATTTTGTAACCGGAATCTTCACTGCCTAAGCTGAGTTCTTCTCCTTTAAGCCCTGCTGCAAATGCAGAGGTAACGAAAAGGCTTGAAATCACCAATGCCACTAAAAGAACCTTAAAAACTGATGCTAATTTTTTCATAACTACGCCTCCTGACGTGAATTTAATAAATACTTATATATTTTAGCATCTATTGGTAAAATAATCGACAAATTATGTCAAAAACAAACGAAAATTGTCTGTATAAATAAAGTTGTATAAATGTTGTATAAACAAAGTAAGGCTTAAAATAGAATTGAGTGATTTATATGGGCGCATAGGATGATCCGGTTGCAGAGCACAGGAACTGGCAGGCATGAAAATCAAAAGATGTTATAGGCAAAAAGATAAATCTAAAATACATAATAGGCGAAAGATGTAGTAAACGAAAAGATGAAGTTATAGCATGTAAAAAGGACAAGGTATATGCCCCTTGTCCTTTTGATATTTTTTTCAAAACCAGCACTTAAAGTATTTACTTTTTATTTTGCTATTTCCCTTCCTTCGCCAAGGCCTGTGCTTTTATGAGCGGGTGGAAACACAGCACCTTGCGGGATTCACTGAGGAAGGTCATCTCCGGCCGCTTTTGCCTGCATTCATCTGTTGCATAAGGACAGCGAGGTGCAAACTTGCAATAGGAGATAGCATATTCCTTTTCCTCGGTATCAGGCATCACCAGCTCTTTATTCCACTTATCACCCACACGGGGTATAGCATTCATCAAAAGCTCCGTGTAAGGATGGGCGGGTTCATCCATTATCTCTTTAGCCGGGCCGTATTCGATCAGACATCCGCGGTAAAGGGTAGCGATGTAGTCGGATACGTAATAGGCCGTGGAAAGATCATGAGTGATATATATAAAGGATACATTGTATTTGTCCTTGATTTCCTTGAAAAGGTTGACAATGTTCATTTTCATGGAAGCATCAATGGCGGCCACAGGCTCGTCTGCTATGATCAGCTTCGGACGCGTAATTAGTGCCCGGGCAATTGAAATACGTTGAAGCTCGCCACCGGAGAACTGGGCGGGATATTTGCCTTTAACCGTGGCCAACGACATACCGACACTGCACAGTGTTTCGTCTATCAGTCTTTCTGCTTCCGAACGGCTCTTCGCTATGCCAAGCCGAAGCGCTGTGTTGAACAGATAAGAATCCACCCTCTTTCGTGCGGAGAAGGTTTCATAAGGATTCTGAAATATAGGCTGAACGTCCAGGCGGAAGCGCAGAGGATCGTAGCCCTTTTTGTCGGAATATGATTTGCCGCACAATGTGATATCGCCCTTGTCAGGCTTGTACAAGCGCAAAATCATCTTATACATCGTGGACTTTCCGCAGCCGGATTCACCTACGATGGACAAAATTACAGGCTTTCCGGAATCGATGTCCAGGGAGACATCGTCAACGGCTACAAGCTTCTTACCCCTAAGCATGCCGCCAATCCGGAAAATCTTACTTACATTTTTGATTTCCAATAACTTTTCAGACATCTCATACCACCTCCCTGTTCAGCTTATGGCAGGCCACAAAACGACCAGGCCGCACTTCTTGGAAAACAGGCACAGCCTGACGGCAGGTTTCTGTAGCATTAGGGCAGCGAGGTGCAAACCTGCAGCCTGGAGGTGGATTAGTCAGTGCGGGAGGTCTGCCTGGAATACCGACTTTTTGACTCTTATCGCCTACCCGGGGTAGGGCATTGATTAGCATCCTGGTATAAGGATGGAGCGGTTCGTTGAATATATCGTCGGTCTTACCCAGTTCTACAAGGCTGCCTGAATACATGATACCCATGCGGTGGGTCACCTGGTAGTGAACGCCCATGTCATGGCTGACCAGCACCACTGTATTCTTTAATTGGCTTTGCAGGCGCATCAGCATCATCAGAATACCCCTCTGAACTACCACGTCCAGGGCTGTGGTAGGTTCATCTGCCAGCACCACATTAGGAGACATGAATGTAGCCAGGGCGATGATCACGCGCTGACGCATACCACCGGAAAGCTGGAAGGGGAAGGCCTCTAAAAGATCAGGGGAAAGGCTCAACTCTTCCAGATACCGTGCTACTCTTTTAAGCGTCTGCTCTTCAGTTTCATTCTTCCTGTCCTCTTTGGGAATGGAGTCCAGAAACTGGTGTTTTAGCCGCATGATGGGGTTTAATACGCTTTGGGCAGCCTGAGGCACATAAGTGATATTGTTCCACCAGGTATTGCGTATCTTGCCGGACTCATAGGAGAAGGGAGTTCCGTTCTTCTCACCGCTCAAAATAACCCGGCCTGAATCTATCTGCAAAGGAAACTCCACAATATCATAAAGCGCTTTTAGAAGCGTTGTTTTACCGCAGCCTGATTCCCCCGCGATGCCAAAGATCTCGTTATCGTATATTTCAAAATTCAAGTCATTGATGACACGTATGTTACCATCAATGGTCTTGTAGGAAGTGGACAGGTGTTCAATTTTTAGCATCCTTTACTTACCTCTCTTCATTGACAAATAATCGTTGTAGCCCGTGATCAAAAGGAACAGGCCGATAAACAGAAGAACTGTCGCCACAATGGGTGAGCCGATCCAGAACCATTGCCGGGCGAAGATAGCGTTACGTTCTCTTGCCCATTGTATCATGTTACCCAGAGAAATCATGTTTGCAGGTGACAGACCCAACACTGCGAGGCTGGATTCAGAAGCAATAGCCGCCAGTGTCGCATTCATGAAGTTGGATAGTGACCATGTCAGTGCGTAGGGAAGTATCTCTGTCACCACCACTTGAATTGTTCCTTCACCGGAAAACCATGCTGTATGGATAAAGTCACGCTCCTTAATGGTCAATGCCAGGGAACGTATCTGCCTGCTGGGCCAGGCCCATGCGAACATGCCCAACACCAAAGCCATCAGGAAGACGGTGGCGGAGCCTTTCATAAGAGAAGTCATCAATACCAGAATAGGCAGTGAGGGAATGACGACGAAAGTATCCGTAACCACTGTCAGCACGCGGTCCAGTACACCACCGGAGAAACCTGCCAACAATCCGACGAACACGCCCACCACAGTACCTATTAATGCGACGGTCAGTCCGATCAAAAGCGAATTGTGGATGGCTTCAATGAGCAACCAGAATATATCCTGTCCCATACTCGTTGTGCCCAGCCAGTGTTCCCAGGATGGGCTGAGTTTACTGGGATATGAGTTATAGGTGAAAGGGTTGACATGAGGAATATAGTACACGACGAACCCAAGGATGAAGAAAATGGTTGTGATAATAATGCCAGATCTCAAGCGGAAGTTTGCGTTCCTCCAAAACTTTTTCATGTGTTGTCCCCCTTTCCTTAGCTATACCTGATACGAGGATCGATGAACGGGTATATAAGATCCACGATCATCGTCGCTGTAGAGATGGCGACGATGGAGATGGTAATACATCCCAGAATCATATTGTAATCCGATTGCAGGATCGCCTTTTGAATCAGTGTACCAACACCGGGATAACCAAAGATGATCTCTGTCATAATCGAACCGCTGAATACCCCGCCAAGGCTCATAGCCAGAGCTGTAATCTGTGTAAGGATGGAATTGCGGAACACATAGCTTCTGCCGATCTTTCCCTCCGGAAGACCTCTGTAGCGGGCATACATAACGAAATCCTCCTCGGCAGTAGTACTGGAGAGGGACTTCATAGATATGATCCACCAACCTGTACCCACCAGCAGAAGTGAAATAGCAGGCAGGATTGATGCCCGGATAAGGGAACCGATGAATGTAAAGAAATCACCCATGGAGTTAATGGTAGATTGCAGCGGGAACCATCCCAGCAAAAATGCAAACACGATTTGAATTATCAGCGCAATGATGAAGTAGGGGATGGGATACATGCATATGGCAATACCCTCCAAGATTTTTGATGAGCGCTTGTTTTTTCTGAATCCTGCCTGCAGACCGATGACATTTCCGATGATCCAGGCGAGGATTGTTGTAGTCAGTGACAGGCTCAAAGTATAAGGCAAATAAGTGCTGATGATCTCTCCTACAGGGGTGGGATAGCTCATCAGGGAAGGTCCGAAGTCAAAACGCAGCAACCCTTTCCAGAGGAAAGTGAAGTATTGCTCTAAAAGAGATCCTTCCAAGCCGAACTGTATACGTAAAGCTTTGCGAAGCGATTCCAATTGAACCGGGTCCATCTGGCCGGAGCGGGACTGGATTTGTCCGATCATGTTTTCCACCGGATCAGATGGGAATGCCCGAGGGATAAAAAAGATGAAAGTGACGCCGATCCAAATGGTCAAGAGGCATGTTAAAATTCGAAGGGCGAAATATTTACGAAATTTCAATGGTTACACCCCTTTACTTTACTAGTAGATAATTGGCTTATATATTGCAACAAAAACAGCAGCCGAGCAGTAGATTACGTGGATAGGTATGTCCAGTGCTTAATTTTTCGGCTGTATAAATGCTGTATAAAAGAAGAAGGCACGCACTGCTATTTCAGACGACAGCACGTGCCTTGCTTCACTCAATCCTGCTTATGTTTTTATATCAGAAATTACTTGCCAACAGGGGAGATTTCGGTTGTAATGTACTTGAAGCAGCTCCACCACCACCACGGACCATTATAGGGGTTCTTGGCGCTGGGGTAGTTCTCCCAGTAAGTGCTGTTGGTCGGTACAAATTTGATACCGGAATGGAAGCCTATGAAAGGCAGATCCTTGATAGCAATCTTCATAAACTCCATAGCCAGTTCATATGATCTCTCGTCATTAGGAGACAGCTTAGCCATCTCATGGATAATCCTGGTAGCTTCAGCATTGTTCCAACGAGAACCCTGACCGGAGCCACGCTCACCCAGAGGAACTATCAGATCTGCATCCCAACCGCTGATCTGGGAGTAAATGTCCTTGGTAATTCCTCCAGTAGGCCAATAACCGGCGATTTCAAAATTACCGGTAGCACCATTTGTGTCCCAGGTAGCGCTACTTTCGCTGGACAGATTGCACTTGAGACCGAATTTGGTCAACTGGTCATAAGCAGCAATTACGCCACGGCCTGCCTGAGCTTCAGTGTTGGCCAGATAGGTCAAATTGATGGTGAAGGGTTTTCCTTTATAGTACCAACCATCGGACTTCTTTTCCAGTCCAGCCTTGATAAGGAGCTTCTCTGCTGCTTCAGGAGCGTATTTCCAGCAGCCGATACCGAACATATCAATCAGTTCGTCCTTGTCGGTAGGAATGTCATATCCTTTTTCTCTGAGCTTCTGAGCCATTCTCTCAGCATAGCCGGGGTCGAAAGGCTTGATGGTCGTACCGTCGCCCAGATCCAATTCAAAGCTTTCCAAGAAAGGAAGCAGAGGCTTGTAATACAGTTCCATCATCGCGCTGGTTGCGGTGAGGATCGGCAGTGGGCTGGCGCGACCGATGCCATTAAAGATACTCATGGAGATTTCATCAAAGTTCATAGCCAATGCGATAGCCCAGCGGAAATCAGGATTGTTGTAAGGCTCCTTGGCCATCTGGAAAGCAAGTCCCTTGGAACATGGGTCGTCACTGGTTGCGTATGGATAATCGTCATACCAGCAAGCGATCTTCTTATTGGCAGAAGTCATAGCTTCCAGCATCTCAGGTGTAACTTCACAGAGGATGTCAACTTCGTTGTTGATCATGCTCATCTGGCGAGTAGTATCGTCGCCAAGATACCTGAACCATATATACTTAGGCTTGGGCATTTTACCGGTAACAACGCCGACGGTACTGTTCTTCCAGTCTTCACGGCGCTCGTAGAGAATCCATTTGCCCAGCTCATCATAAGCCTTAACGGTGTATGGGCCAGCCACTACTGGTTTACTATCTTTAAATGTGGTTACATCATCAACCTTGGAGTATATGTGCTCAGGAACGATACGGAGGTCGTTACCCCAGATGGTAACTCCAAACCTAAGCGAAAGGCGGGGGAAGGAGTCCTTAGTTACGATTTTGACGGTATAGTCGTCCACCTTTTCAACTTTTTCGAACACGGAATTGTAGTAATCGTGCTGTCCAATACCTGGGTTGGACATGATCATGTTCATTGTGAACACTACATCATCTGCGTTTAGGTCTTCTCCATCAGACCATTTGATGCCTTTGCGGATTTTAACGATATGCTCGGTAAAATCCTCATTGGATTCAGGCATACCTTCAGCTACTTCACCAAACTGCTCACCTTTGACAGTGTCCATTTCCCACATCATAGCAGACATGAGCTGGTGAATACCAAAACCCATCTGAGTGCCTGGCATGTAGGAGTTGAACTGTCCTGGTGCGTCGGTAGGCGTCTGGGTCTCAACTATCAAGGTTTCCCGACGAGGAGTACCCACTTCTGTCATCGTGTCCTTGGATTTTGAGCAAGCACCCATGCCTATAGACGTGAGCAGAATCATGAGTACTAGGATAAGGGATAGGATTTTTTTTCTCATAGATTATACCTCCTTTTATTTCGACTAACACGGTATAGGATTATCTCCTAGCCGTGATTAATCCTTTGGATGCCATAGAAACAACAATCTGTCTCTGATTAGTAAGCCGAAATTTTCCTCATATACTCCAAATATAACCTATATATCATTAAAATCCATATAAAGTACGACAAAGCATCTGAAGGTACGATGAGATACAACGATAATTAGAAGAATGAGATATCATATATTACTGCAATTACATTGTTATGTATGTACCTCAATATTTATATCACTTATTTATGTTGATGTCAAGTTGTTTTACGCGACTTAAGCTAGTATACTGATAAAAAATTATATTGTTATATTATTTATACAATGCACTGAATTAACTCATTATGCTGGCTTTTCCCAAGTATAATTTTCGAGCAAATAATATAATAACTATAACAGTTTATAAATTTATTCCATATTAAGGTAGTAGATGACGTTTGACCAAGAACAAATTAAAATATTTTGTTAATTACTTGGCTCATTTATACCATTTTGCGAAAATTAAATCCTTTAAAATAAAGGCAATTGTCGATGAAGTCAGAATGTTTTGTACCGTAATTAAATTATATGCCTTTTTTGATAAAAGATAAAGAGGATATCCTAAAAGTAAAAAGGGTTTTAGCAACATTCTAAGACATATAAAAGATAGTGATGTATCACAAAAGCCGCTTATTCAGCGGCTTTTATGGGTTAAGGGGATGGTATGATATTGCAGCTGTACCAGCAAAAACTGGCCTCTCAAAGTTAAAATGGCCTCTGCATCAAGCTGAGAGTACTATTTATACCGCATGCAGCAAGATATGTAAATTTAACCGCTACCCTTCTCCATGTTTTTCGTTCAATGCATTCTTCTGCTTCTTTGCATTTTCTATCATACTATTGACAATTTCACTCAAAGAGTCTCTATCGATAAAGGGAGCAAGTCCAGCCAGTATATCTCCGTCAAGATTACCTACAGACACACTTCTTACAACCTTCCGAAGGTTTTCCTGACCGAGAAATGGTGCAAGAGTTAAAAGGGTTTCTGCACGAATACTACCATCAATGGCTCGGTCAACAAGCCTTCCGAGGGCTTCTCTGCTTAAAAATGGTGCGAATCCGCTGAGCAAATCCTCACAAAGTCTGTCGTTTGAGATATTTTCTACTAAATAGTCAAGCTTATTTCTATCGATAAATGGAGCAATTGCTAATAAAGCCTCACCATTCAGAGTTCCATCGATAACCCGGTCAACAAGCTTATCTAGTGTATCTCTGCTGACAAAAGGAGCAAACCCGGAGAGCAGCTCACCATTTATATTGTCAACTAAAAGCTTTTCTACCAAATCATCAAGCTTTTCTCTGCTGATGAATGGAGCAATCGATGATAAAAGCTCCCAACTCAGGGTTCCATCGATGACCCGGTCAGCAAGCTTATCTAGTGTATCTTTGCTGACAAAAGGAGCGAATCCGGCTAGTAGCTCACCATTTATATTCCCAGCCATAATCTGTTCCACTATCCTGTCAAGGCTTTCTTTGCTGAGGAAGGGAGCAATACCCAACAGGTGTTCCGCATCCAACGATTTGTCTATAACATGGTCGACAAGCTTGTTGAGTGCATCGCTGCTTAAGAAGGGTGCAAGCGCGGAAAGATGCTCAATACTTATTCCGTCCAGCCCTTGTGCTACTTCATCTACAATACTCGGCTTTAGCGCAGGGGCAACATCTATGACGGACTGCAAGTCGACATCCCCGTTATTTATCATTTCTGCCACCTTTCCCGGTTCGTTTTGAACCAGCTGTGTTATATCTGTATCCTTCTCACAGGCTTTGTTAACAGGAGGTTCTCCGGCATTAAGAATATCGTCGATGCTTTTGTTGAATATCTCACCAAGCTTGGGTAACGTACCGATATCAGGCATGGATTCACCTCTTTCCCATTTGGACACTGCCTGATGACTGACATTAAGCATTTCTGACAGCTCCACCTGCGTCATATCTTTTTGCTTGCGGAGAGCTGATATATAAGCTCCTATTTTTCTTAAATCCAACATTATTCTTCACTCCTTGCAAATCTGTATGGATGTGCACACCATCACTTCAAAGATAACATCTGGGCGGTACCAGGTCAATCAAGCAATAGTTGCATTGAACTTGATGTATATGGACAGGCCTTGCAACTTCCGGTAGAAAACATCCTATGGCTGTCAAAACACAGCTGATGAGGGAATAAGCTTGCTGCTTTTTTATCTTTTTCTCGCATCAGATGGGAAGGGGAGCGGCATCACATTAGACCATCCCAATGAATATAATAAGTTTATAATTAGTTCATTGGGAGGGAGAATATGGGTTTCTATGTAAAGGCGAAAAATGTAAATATATATGTTGAAGATTTAAATCCGGAATGTAAAAAAACCATTCTTTTTCTACATGGTTGGCCAGCCAATCTTAATCTTTTTGAATACCAATTTGATAAGCTGCCCCAATTAGGTTACCGGTGCATCGGAATAGACACGAGGGGTTTTGGCAAATCGGATAAGCCGTTTTATGGATATGATTACAATACCTTATCCGATGATGTGAGAGCTGTGGTAGAGGCTTTGGGCTTGCGTGACTTTACTTTGGCCGGACATTCCACCGGTGGTGCGATAGCAGTAAGATACATGGGCCGCCATAAAGGATATGGTGTAAGCAAGCTGGTACTTATTGCCGCTGCCGCTCCAAGCTTGATAAAACGTCCTAATTTCCCGTATGGTATTGATGAAAAGACGGTATTGCAGATGATTGAAGATACATATAATGATCGTCCTCAGATGCTTAGGAATTTCGGAGACAGGTTTTTCTTCCAGCATACATCCCAGGCGTTTTCCGATTGGTTCTTCCAGTTGGGTTTGCAGGCAGCCGGATGGGCGACAGCAGCAATTGCCAGGACTTGGATTAACGAAGTGCTGTTTGCTGATATGGGAGCCATTAATGTACCTACATTGATTATTCATGGAATTCATGATAAAGTGGTTCCTTTCCAACTGGCAGAAGTGCAGCACAGGATGATCAGAAATTCTATGTTGGTACCGTTTAAATATTCCGGTCATGGGTCTTTTTATGATGAGAAGGATGAATTCAATGGCTTATTGGTAAGGTTTACAGAAAGGTAGTTTAAGTTGACGGTTTGATGTTCGATGATGATGTTCCCGCTGGCAATATGAATGATATAGAGTACCAGTATCCAGGAAGCAATATTTATACGGAGCTTTGCAGCATAAACGCGACCTATATACCCTAGTTTAAAAGGAATGAAAATAGCATATACTAATAATTACATAAACGCCAAGTTTGTATCAGGCTATCTTTTTTACTACACTTCTGATGAAGCGAGCCTTTCGAAAATTGCTTGCCGCATAAAACCACAATAAAATAGAGTTAAAGGAAATTGAAAAAACATGTGAGAGCAGATAAAAAGAAAAATGCAGGGGATGAGGAGCGTATGAAAAGCCTGTAAATTAGGCTTGACAAATGCGAGCGTGCTATGTAATAATATCCCAAAAGAAAGCTGTGACATTATAAAGCAATGTGGATTACATAGCTAACGGCGTATAAATGTTGGTAAATGGGCATAAAAGCCGAAAAGCTGAGCTTCATTTAATCGCATGAGTGCCCGATATGTGGAATGATACCCCGCTAAGCCACATGTAAAGCTTTCTTGCGGGGTTTTTGCTTCTTGTTGTGTGACATGTCTTGCAGAATCACAAGTGTTCCATTAAGCCAAGGTATGGACTTCTTACATGAGGTGTCGGGATGGGTAGTATTGAACAGTATTACAATCATGATTATGATGAATGGGGAAGACTTTTAAGGCACAGAATAGAATTTGAAATCACAAAGAGAGCGCTTAACAAATTTATACCCGAAAAAGCCAGTGTCCTGGATGTAGGCGGCGGGCCCGGAAGGTACAGCATTTACCTTGCAGAAAGGGGTCATGAGGTTACACTTTTTGACCTGTGCGAAAAAATGGTGGAGCAGGCTGCTGAAAATGCCAAAAGTGCAGGTGTTGTTTTAAAAGACTGCATTCAAGGAAATGTTCTTTCATTGTGCGATATATTACCGGGAAGAGAATTTGACGCCATACTTTGCATGGGTCCTATGTATCATTTGCTGAAAGAGGACGAGAGAAGGGAAGCAATAAATCAATGTATGGGTTTGCTTAAAAAGGATGGCATACTTATAGTATCTTTCATATCGGCCTATGCTCCCATTATTGATTGCTTGAAAGCTTATCCGCAGGACATAGGAAAGTTGAAAGATAGTCTTCTAAGGTATTTGGAAGATGGCAGGCATGATTCAAGGGTGGCGCAAGGATTTACTGACGCTTATTTCTTCAATCCTGCAGATATAAGAGGGTTTATGTCCCAATTCAAGCTGGAAACCTTGAGAATCATGGCAGTTGAAAGCCTTGGGGTACTGGTGGAGGAAAAGCTGATGCAGCTGCCGGAAGAAGACTTCCAGAGTTGGCTGGATGTTTTTGAAGCTGTAGCTTCAAATCCTGAAGTATGGGGAAGCTGTGAGCATTTGCTTTATATCGGAAGGAAAGTGGATTGATAAATGGGAGATATGAATTTTAATGATGCAGTGAATGAATACACAAAGGAAGAATTGGAAGAAGCACTCCGAGCCATAAATTCAACGATCATGAAGTGTGAGAAAGTACTTCCTAAGCTGAAACAAGGTACTTCCCAGCACACTTTGCTCATACGCAGAATTAAAGCATTCCATATTGCAACGTCATTGATAAAAAAGGCATTGGGAGATAAATGATTTCCAATGCCTGCTTTGCTTATTGCCACAGGCAAAAATAAATTTGGTTGGCAACCAATTGGGAGAGGATAAGAATGGTAATTGTTTATGAATCTAAAACTGGTTTTACCAAAAGGTATGCCGAAATGCTGGCTGCGAAGACGGGACTTAAGGTTTTCCGGGTAAAAGAAATCTCAAAGATTAGCCCGGATGAAGAAATCATTTTTCTTGGCTGGATGAAGGTCGGGAAGATACAGGGCCTTGATAAATTGCGAAAATTTAATGTCAAGGCTGTTTGCGGATCGGGCACCGGGCGAACCGCTGAACCTGATACCGAAACTGTCATCGCCAGAAACAAGATTGAAGGCATGCCGTTTTTTTATCTGAGAGGAGGATGTCTGCCTCTGAAAGAGATAAAGGGTATGGATAGGATCATGCTGTCCTTGTTTGTAAAGATGCTTAAAAGCCGCAAGGACAAGGATGAAAGAACGGAAGAAGCAATTGCTATCATAGAAAACGGTTTTGATGGCGTGAAAGAGGAAAATCTTGCGGATGTGCTCGAATGGATAAACGCCAAAAGAGCGGAGGGTTGTGTATGAAAAATGTTGTTATAACCGGCAGCACACGCGGTATTGGTTTTGCTATGGCAAAGGAGTTTTTGCGGGCCGGATGCAACGTTACTCTTTCCGGCAGAGGTGAAGCTCTGCCGGAAGCAGCTCGTGATGAGCTTTCACCTTTTGAGGGCAAGTATATTTATGTCCGATGCAATGTGCAGGAAAAGGCAAGCCTGCAAAACCTCTGGGATGTTTCTTTGAAGCAGTGGGGCAAAATAGATATATGGATCAATAATGCAGGACAAAACGTGCCGCACATGTTTTCGTGGGAAACGGGAGAAACTTACACTGAAAACGTTATTAAGACAAATATAACCGGCATGATATACGGCTCACAGATTGCCGCGGCGGAAATGATCAAGCAGGGATATGGCGCGATATACAGCATGGAGGGTTTGGGCTCCAATGACATGATACAGCCTAAAACAATACTCTATGGCACCACCAAGCGCGCATTAAGATACTTTATGAAGGGTCTCGCCCGAGAGCTGAAGGGTACCGGAGTGATAGCGGGACGATTATCTCCCGGTATGATGCTTACCGATTTCATCACAAAAACACCGGATGGAGATCCATCGGAAGTCATATCGGACGAAAAGTTCAGAAGGCTGTTCAACATATTGGCGGACAGACCTGAAACGGTTGCAAAATTTTTCATACCTAGAATACTCAAGAACACCAAAAACGATGCCTTGATCTCCTGGCTGACAAACAGGAAGGCGGCATGGCGTTTTATTACTGCAGGCTTTCGCAGGGGAAGGCTGATTTAGCCTTAAGTCTGGGGAGTCATAGCATGAGCGAATGCTTTTGCTGGTTTCACCGGATTATGTACCAAGATTACTTTTGCTGGTTTCACCGGATTATGTATCAAGATTACTTTTACTGGTTTCATCGGGCTATGTACTAAGGATTACTTTTGCTGGTTTCATCAGATTATGTACCAAGGATTACAAGGAGGCTCATTATGAAACACGAAGAAAAGGTGTTATCACCAGAGCAGCGGGAAGACCTGCTCAAAATAATAAAAGCACGCTTTGAGAAAAATATGGGTCGCCATAAAGATATTGAATGGCTTGATGTGCAAACAAGGCTGGAAGCCAATCCCGAAAAGCTGTGGTCGCTTTATGAGATGGAGAAGACCGGGGGTGAGCCGGATGTCATTGACCGGGATGAAAAGACGGGTGAGTATTTTTTTTGTGATTGCTCAGCAGAAAGCCCCAAAGGCCGCAGAAGTGTTTGCTACGATGGTGAGGCGCTGGAGTCAAGAAAAGAGCATAAGCCGGAAAACAGCGCATTGGGCATGGCTGAAGCCATGGGCATTGAGATTCTGACGGAAGAGCAATACCGAAAGCTGCAGAAGCTTGGAGAATTTGATACAAAAACATCCAGTTGGGTCAAAACCCCTGACAATATCAGAAAACTCGGCGGCGCTATCTTTTGTGACCGTCGCTATGACACTGTTTTTGTGTATCATAATGGAGCAGAATCCTACTATGCCTCCAGGGGATTCCGTGGCATGTTAAGGGTTTAAATTTTCTGTACGTTACTACTGAGTTTAATGGCAATTCCATGTTATCTTCATTTCACCATTCAGGTTCAGAATCCACAGGATACTTAGCCTAAACCTTTGTATGTTCTTTGACAGGCAACTGACATCCGATGTTTGCCGGATGCTGGTAATGCCTGTTTTTTACTTTATCCCATCCAATGTTTTCAAATATTGACTTGACATATTTTGCTTATGGATATATAATGAAAAAGTCTAAATGATAATGAATATCATTATCAAACAAACTGTAACTCAAAAAATGATTTACATAGCAATCAGGAGGCAAATTATGAAATTGAAAAAAATAGGTACTGTAATTCTCACTTGTGCTTTATTATTGACAGGATGCTCAAGCTCAACCGAAAAAGTTCAAGATAAACCGGAGACGGGAGGGAACACTACCGGCACTTATCCTATAGTAGTTAAGCATGCTTATGGGGAAACCGTCATAGAAAAAGAACCAAAAAATATTGCTACGATTTCCTGGGGAAATCACGACGTACCTTTGGCATTAGGAATTGTTCCGGTGGGTGTATCCAAAGCTAATTACGGCCAGACGGACGAAAACGGCCTTCTGCCTTGGACGGGAGAAAAATTCAAGGAATTGGGAGTAGAAAAGCCAAATGTTTTTGATGATATCGATGGCTTGGACTATGAGGCTATTAGCAATTCCAATCCGGACATAATTTTAGCCGCGTACTCGGGAATTACCCAAGAAGAGTATGATTTGCTGAGCAAAATCGCTCCCGTGGTGGCATATCCCCAATTCGCATGGCAGACATACTGGAGAGACCAA
>ENA-OWPA01000899-OWPA01000899.1-bioreactor-metagenome-genome-assembly--contig:-NODE-899-length-27173-cov-20.032256_pt1 | contig 27173 bp, 21 predicted proteins | sample MGYA00238139_ERZ651803 | MGnify/ENA primary metagenome ERZ651803 (study PRJEB26909, sample SAMN07631231) | bioreactor metagenome | isolation source: Switchgrass digestor | place: USA: Dartmouth... | reverse complement strand
AATTTACTAATTAGAAGAAAGGAGGACCTAACTAAAAAAAACGAAAAATCTGTCTTGACAATGGGGAGCACTATATTGTACTAAGATAGGCTTTAATTATGATAAGCATTTCAAAAAATTTGAGCAACTAGGAATAACAGCTTAAGAAAGGGAAATAAAAAGACATAAAACAGGAAGCATCCTTTAGGATGCATTTTTTACTTTATAGGAAATTGCTCCATAATAGCTAAATTAATATTAAAAATGCCTGCATATTAGCAGGCATAGAAAATAGACGATTATATGTTAGAAGATGTAAAAACCTTCTTCCCCAAAATCGTCATCCTCATCAAGGTCATCGTATTCATGAAGAAAATAATCCATATCCAAAAGGTCATCATCGCTCATGTTCTTTATATCATCTGCTGTAAGACCTTCAGGAGGGTTTTGTATATATTTGTTCCTAAGCTCCTCTGTATGATTGCTCATTATATAATTCCTCCGTTTTTTTATATTCTACCACAGACGGAGCCAACTGTGAAAATATTATATATAAGCAGGTGAACGACAACCTTTGGCTTTTGCCATTGCCTTTTTATAAAGTTCATCCAGAGGAACACGCTGATGTTTAAAGTAGAGTTCTAACAAGCTCATTATATTGCCGCAACGAGTACATTTGAGCGGATCATATCCAAATGAAGCCAATATACATTCTCTCCACCGATTGAAGGAAAGAAAAAAAGAATGTTTTTCCTTTTGTATAGCACGAATAAGTTTTTTATCAGATTCACGGTGTCTTGCATAAAGCCCATAATATCTGATCATTTTAAAATGTTTTTCTGGTATGTGTTGAACTAATCTTTGAATAAAATCAAGAGCTGGGATTGTCTCTGTAATTAGTTTTTCATCTTCATGACGATTATAATGAAAGGTGACACTTTCTCCATCATAGTTGTCAATGCGAGAAGTGGCAATAACCGGTCTTCCAAGGTAACGACCTATGTATTTAAGAACAGCGTCAGGCATACATTTACTTGGTTTGGCATAAACGTAAAAGCCATTTTTAAGATTATGATAAATAGAGGCTTTAACTTTTTTGAATGAATTACCCAGATGTTTTTGCAACTCATTTAGAAGAGCTGTTTGGAATGAGTCACGCATGAATTTATAATTGAAATGCTTTTTATGTCGCCAGAGACCGCTATTACCCAGACCACCTTCTGAGATAAGGCAATGGATATGAGGATTCCATTTCAGGTCTCTGCCAAAAGTATGAAGAACACAGATAAAGCCAGGTGTAAATAGTTCAGTCTTATTATCTTTATGAAACAAACGATGTACAACACTGTTTACTGCAATAAATAAGCAGTTAAGTAACTCACGATTATGAAGAAAAATAGGTCTAAGCTCTTCTGCAATAGTAAAAACACAGTGTCGGTGTTGTACATTAATTATTTTAAAAGACATGGAGGTGGTGCGGTCAATGGAATATTTGTTGCCACAGGTAGGACAAAATCTACTATGGCATCGAAATGGAACAAACTTTAAATTTCCACATTTATTACAACCGTACATGGCTCCACCATAAGAAGGGTCACCACAATTAAGCATCTTCTCGACATTTTCGATAACCGATTTACGAGGATGCAGGATATAAATCATTTCTTCATAATGGTCATTAAATATTTTCTGTAAGACATTCATAATACCATTATGAACCAAAGTAACAAAAAAAGAAACCCCTAAATTCCCCTCATGAATGAGGGGTTAGGGGAGTTGAAGTGTCGAAGACACTTTGTTCTATATTAATAATACTTAAAATGTTTGGCGATAATAAGCATTCTAAATGTAAAGCTTATCGGCATAATCAGGAATTATATGCAATATGGCCTAACCGTAAAGCTCCTTTTATGCCGGAATCGTCTCCCAAACCTGTCGGAACAATATAATCATTTATATTTTTATTGATTGCATCAGAGCAAATGTATCCGCCCAAAAATTCAAGGACTTTATCCCTTATTAAAGGAAAGAGCTGTTTTTGCTTCATTACTCCTCCTCCGAGGACAATTCTGTTGGGTGAATAGCAGAATATAAAATCGGCTAATGCCTGAGCAATATAATGTGCTTCCATATCCCATACCTCGGAGACATCCTGTAATTCATAAGCTTTTTTGCCCCAGCGGCCCTCAATTGCGGGTCCGGATGCCAAACCTTCAAAGCAATTTGAATGATAAGGGCAGTTCCCTTTATAATTGTCATTTTCCAGTTTCCGTACAAATATATGACCGGCTTCGGGGTGCATCAATCCATGAAGGGGTTTTCCGTTGATGCAGACACCTACTCCGACACCCGTTCCTATTGTAATATAAATACCGACGTCACAATCTTTAAGTGCGCCCCAGGCTGCTTCACCCAAAGCGGCTGCGTTGACGTCCGTATCAAATCCTATAGGTATGTTCAGCTCTTTATAAAAAGCATTTACAATATTGTAATTTCTCCAGGCCAGTTTCGGGGTGCTGGTTATATACCCGTAGGTTTCCGAATTCCTGTTGGGATCTATGGGGCCGAAACTGCCTATTCCAAAAGCTTCTATGCTCTCGTTTTTAAAAAAATCAATCATTAAGGGCATAGTAATATCGGGTGTTTCCGTAGGGAAAACAACTCTTTTTATTATTCTGCCGTTCTCATCGCCGATCGCGCATACCATTTTTGTGCCGCCGGCTTCCAAAGCTCCTATCTTCATGAAAAACCTCCCTTTGTATTTATTTGAATTATCCATGAAAATCAGCCAGTTTAAAATGATTGATATTTGAACGCCTAAATTTCATGGGCCAGGAATGCTAACTACTATATTATATCATAATTTAAATAATAGTTAATTACTCAATTTTATATAAGAATTATCAGTAATACCGCTTATTTTGCCTGCATACAATGTAACAACAACGATTATAAGGGGGAATGCGTTCCGCGGGCATGCAGGGACGCAGACACTATGAAAGGCTATATAGAGGAACGGGCGGTTGAGATAGCTAATTATATTATTGAGAACAACGCAACCGTTAGGCAAACCGCAAAACAGTTCGGTATATCGAAATCAACCGTACATAAAGACGTTACGGAGCGTCTTCTTCAAATTAACCCGATACTGGCCAACAAGGCAAGGGTGGTACTGGATCGCAATAAGTCGGAACGTCATATAAGGGGCGGTATGGCAACAAAAGAGAAATATAAACAAAAGGCAAAATACAAATAGCCGGGCATATTAATTAAAATCAACATAAAAAGGTATCTTCGTGGAAATATTCACAAAGATACCCTTTTTTATTCTATGGATATTTGTTGCTGTATGATTTAAAATAGGGATTCCCAAGCGGGAAACCTGATTGTATCCAAGAAAATACCGGCAGTTTTTACGGTTTATAGACAATAGTTTAATTAAAAAACTAATTTTGTTAAAAAAATAACTATTACAATTCTGGGCTGATCAAATAAAAATACGGTGATGTTAAAATGCCTGTAGTGCATATTATCAAAGGATTTTGATTTGTTTTGGCTTATTGTGTACGAATAGGACTGAGAAGGCATTACCGGATTACAGGTTTTTTAATTTAGTCATAAAAAATATTATGTTATATATTGTGAGTTTTAGTGATAATTAATAAAAAACAAAAAATTAATGTGAAAAATTTAAATATATGTTATAATTATAAAGTATGCCTGGATGGCAGTACTTTGTTTATTTTTTAACATATATAAATTATAAAGGAAGGATAAGTGATGGCCAGATTAACATTTAAGGGTGGAATCCACATATATGACGGCAAAAATCTGTCTAAGGACAAGCCCATAACCGAACTGTTGCCGAAGGGCGATCTGGTGTTTCCCTTGGTACAACATATAGGAGCACCGGCTAAACCTCTTGTGAAAAAAGGCGATCCGGTATTGGTAGGACAAAAGATTGCCGAAGCCGACGGCCCGATTTCTGCAAATATTATCAGTTCAGTGTCGGGAACGGTTAAGTCGATAGAAAAAAGGCTTACGGCAACAGGCAGGATGGAAGAGGCAATAGTTGTTGCCAATGATAACGAATATAAGAAAATAGAAGGCTTTGGGCAGGAAAGAAACTATATGATAATGTCCAAAGAAGAAATCAGAAAAGCGGTGAAAGAAGCGGGTATAGTGGGATTAGGCGGAGCCGGTTTCCCCACCCATGTTAAATTGACCCCAAAAAATGAGGAAAAAATCGAATATGTCATTGTAAACGGAGCGGAATGTGAGCCTTATCTGACAAGCGATTACAGGCTGATGTTAGAGGAACCTGAAAAGATTATCGGCGGATTAAAAATCATGCTTCGTTTATTTGAGAATGCCGTAGGTATTATCGGTATTGAAGATAATAAACCGGATGTTATAGACAAGATGAAGGAATTAACTGCCAATGAGGACAGAATTCAGGTTAAATCCCTGAAAACCAAATATCCTCAGGGCGGCGAACGTCAGCTTATATATACACTTACAGGAAGAAAGCTTAACTCCCAAAAAATCCCCGCTGATATAGGATGTATAGTAAACAATGCGGCGACGGTGGCAGCCATCTATATGGCTGTAGCAAAATCGGTTCCTTTAACACATATGATAGTGACGATATCCGGGGATGCGGTAGCCGAACCGGCCAATTACCGGGTTCCTATCGGTATGAGTTTCAGTGAAATAGTAGAAGCAGCCGGCGGTTTTAAAACAGATCCCGAGAAAATTGTTTTTGGCGGGCCGATGATGGGTATTGCCATGTACACATATGATATTCCGGTGACAAAAACAGCCTCCGCATTATTGGGATTTGTAAAAGACGAAGCCGCGGTTGAGGAATCGGTATGTATCCGCTGCGGAAAGTGTCATGAATATTGCCCGCTTAATTTAATGCCCAGTCAATTGCAGATGTTCGGCCTTCATAATGATTACGAAAAGTTTGAAAAGAATTATGGGCTGGAATGCTGCGGATGCGGCTGCTGTTCCTATGTATGTCCGGCCAAAAGAAGCCTGACACAGACTATTGTAAGGACAAAGCAGCTAATTCTTGATAAGAAAAATGATACATCCTCAAACCATAACTGAAATCAAAATATACAAAGTAGATATAAGAGAAAGAGGTGTGAACCATGAGCGGTATGTTTAACGTTTCGGCAGCCCCTCACACCAGGAGCCCGATAACAACAAAGTCAATAATGCAGGACGTTATAATAGCACTGATACCTGCCGCTTTATTCGGCATATTCAACTTCGGATTAAGAGCCCTGCTGATTATTTTGGCAACTGTTTTATCGTGTGTCGTAACCGAATACCTGTATTGCAAATTTATGAAGAAGCCGGTCAATCCCTGGGATTTCAGCGACGTCGTTACAGGTTTGCTTTTGGCCCTGAATTTACCGGTTTCTGTTCCGATATGGATGGCCGTACTGGGTGGAGTGTTTGCCATATTGATTGTAAAGATGCTGTTCGGAGGATTGGGACAGAACTTTATGAATCCGGCTCTGGCTGCCCGTGTGTTTCTGTTAATCAGTTTTACGTCAAAAATGTCTTCGTTTACACTGGAAAAAGTTTCATCTCCGGGGCTTAAAGATTTCTTAAGAGACGGTGCGTTGGTACTGGACGGCGTTTCCGGAGCAACTCCTTTGGGACAACTCAAGGCGGGAGAAACGGTGGATTTACTGAAATTATTTGTTGGGCATGTCGGAGGAACCATAGGTGAAACAAGTACGCTGGCCCTGCTTTTGGGAGCGGCATATTTGCTGTACCGGAAGGTAATATCCTTAAGGATCCCTCTCAGCTACATATTATCCTTTGCGATATTTGCACTGTTGTTTGGAGGAAAGGGATTCGATGTCAATTATCTGCTTGGGCAGATTCTGGGCGGAGGACTGATTCTGGGAGCATTTTTCATGGCAACCGACTATGTTACCAGCCCGGCAACACACAAGGGGCAGATTATATACGGTATTTTCCTTGGAATAATGACCGGTTTGTTTAGAATTGTGGGGACAGGACCGGAAGGAGTATCCTATGCCATCCTTTTGGGAAATCTTCTGGTTCCCATGATTGATAATCTGACACGCCCGGTTGCATTCGGAAGGGAGCGTGTAAAAAATGGCAAATAAAAAAGAAAAAAAATCATCAATAATTAAAGATGCCTTGTCATTAACCATAATAACCGTTATTTGCAGTTTTGCCCTGGCATTTGTTTATGAAATAACCAAAACTCCCATAAAAGAGCAGGAAGAGGCCAAAAAGAATGAAGGTTATAAGGCTGTTTATACAGATGCCAAGAAACTTATAACCGATGAAGATCTGGTTAGTAAAGCTGCCGAAACCGATTTGTCCACTCTGAATTCCGATTTGGACGGAGTGACCATAGGAGATGTTATACGAGCCCTCGATGATAACGGCAATTTGATGGGCTATATAGTTACGTCAAGCACAAGAGGATATGCCAGCACTATAAATCTGGCTGTGGGATATTCCCTTGACGGAACCGTGCAGGGAATTGAGTTTTTAGAAATAGGGGAATCTGTCGGATTCGGTATGAACGCGGATACTCCGGAGTTTAAGTCAAAATTTGCCGGAGTAAAAACGGATCATTTTACCGTGACGAAGGCCAATCCCACAACCGACACTGAAATAGATGTCGTAAGCGGTGCCACCGTAACAACCACCGCAGTGGTAAGGGCCGTCAACGGCGGACTGGCATTTCTTAAAGAATATGCCGAAGGATTAGGAGGTGCGGCTAATGAATAAATATGTTGAACGTTTGGTGAATGGTATATTTAAAGAGAATCCGACCTTTGTTCTTATGCTCGGTATGTGCCCGACACTGGCCGTGACCAAATCGGCCATAAACGGAATCGGTATGGGATTATCAACCACGGTGGTTTTGATAGTTTCCAATGTCGTTATATCGGCATTAAGAAAATTCATACCGGAAAAGGTAAGAATACCGTATTTTATTGTTGTAGTGGCTTCCATGGTAACCGTCGTTGAACTGGTGCTTAAGGCATATTTCCCGGACATCAACGAGGCGTTGGGTATATATATTCCTCTGATTGTGGTTAACTGTATCATATTTGGCAGAGTAGAGGCATATGCGGCAAAAAATTCGGTCGGACTTTCGTTCTTCGACGGGGTTGGCATGGGACTGGGATTTACAATTGCACTGGTGCTCATAGGCGCTTTTCGTGAACTGCTTGGTGCAGGTACAATTTTTAATTTCAGAGTAATGCCCGAAAGTTATGAGCCCATATCCATATTTGTACAGCCTCCCGGAGCGTTTCTGGTTCTTGCAATGCTTACGGCGCTGCAGAATAAATTCAAGCTGCCTTCAGCCACCAACGGTACGGCTAAAAAATCGGCTCTTGCCTGTGGAGGAGACTGCGCCCATTGCAACGCTGAAAAATTTGCCTCTTTCCATAACAGCGAAGCAGGGTCTTCCGCTAAAAAAGAAATAAGGAAGGAGGATTAAAATGGATTCCAAATATTTTGTAAATCTGTTATTGATTTTTATAAGCGGAGCGCTCATAAATAACGTTATATTGAGCCAGTTCCTGGGCATTTGTTCCTTCCTTGGAATTTCAAACAAAATCAAGTCTTCGATAGGTATGGGACTGGCGGTTATATTTGTTATTACAATGTCGTCTGTAATATGTTACCTGATTTATAATTACATTTTGGCACCGCTGGATCTGGGATATCTTAATACGATTGTTTTTATTGCCGTGATAGCCTGTCTTGTTCAGTTTGTAGAAATGGTTATTAAAAAATACAGTCCGGCTCTGTATAATGCGTTGGGTGTGTATTTGCCGCTTATTACCACCAACTGCGCAGTACTGGGTGTTGCCCTTTTGAATGTGGAAAACGGCTATGATTTGGTTGAAAGTATTGTAAGCGGATTTTCGGCAGCTTTGGGCTATACGATATCGATAATACTTATGGCTGGCATACGGGAAAGGATGGAATATAACGATATTCCAAAAACATTTCAGGGATTCCCTATTACCTTGATAACGGCAACTTTGATGGCCATGGCTTTCTACGGCTTTTCCGGCCTGGTATAGAAGGGAGGAAGGAATATAATGACGGTAAGTATGTTAACGGCGGCCGGCATTTTCACCGATCTGTCGGTAGTACTGGCATCTTTCAGCATTAAAGGGGTCGGTATTGCTACCGGTGTCGTAAGCGGCCTGGGGTTGCTAATCGGACTTTTTCTCGGAGCCGTTTCCAGGAAATTTGAGGTGCCTGTCGATGAAAAGGAAGCGAGAGTAAGGGAGCTTTTACCGGGTGCAAACTGCGGCGGCTGCGGTTATGCCGGATGTGATGCCTGTGCCAAGGCCATCGCCTCCGGAGAAGCCCCGGCGGATGCATGCCCTGTGGCAAATAATGAAATTCACATGGAGATTGCAAAAGTTATAGGAAGAAGCGTGGAAGCTACCGAAAAGAAGGTCGCTTTTGTAAAGTGCGCCGGAACCTGCGACAGATCAAAAATCAATTCAACCTACTACGGACCTAAGGACTGCAAGCTGGCGGCAGGTATAGGAGGCAACGGCTCAAAAGGATGCGGCTACGGCTGTATGGGTTTCGGTTCCTGTGTCAAAGTATGTGCGTTTGATGCCATACATATCGTAGACGGAGTGGCCGAAGTCGATAAAGAAAAATGTACCTCATGCGGTATGTGTGTGGCAGAATGTCCGGTTCATATAATAGAGTTGGTTCCTTACAAGGCCAATACCATGGTGGCATGCAGTTCCCATGATAAAGGCAAGGATGTAAAGACCGTCTGCTCCATTGGCTGTATCGGCTGCAAGCTTTGCGAAAAGGCCTGCGAGTTCGATGCCGTTCATGTGAACGATAATCTGGCAAAAATAGATTACGCCAAATGCACCAATTGCGGAGCCTGCGCAAAGGCATGCCCTGTCAAGGTTATACGGCATCAGACCGCATAGCATGAAGCAAGGCTGACAGAGGCTGCAATGATAGCCTGATTAACGGCTTTTGTGATTGTGGATGACGTAACTTAACTTAATACACGTATAAAAATAAACCGGCTGCGGTTTCTGCGTCATATACGGATTTAAGTATCCGTATATGCCACACAAATCGCAGCCGGTGTTTTTGTATTTATTTATGACGTGATTTTTTTTATGCTTTTGACATATTCGCTCGGCGTCATACCAATTTTTTTCTTAAATATCCTGCTGAAATAATTGGGATCTTTGTAGCCGACCATAAAACAGACTTCCTTGACGGTAAGACTTGTATTGGCTAAAAGTTCCTTGGCTTTTTTGACTCGGAGCATTGAAAGCCAGTCGATAAAGTTAAAACCCGTATTTTTCTTAATAAGTTTACTGAAATACTGAGGACTGATATTCACATATTCGGCTACGTCTTCAAGGGTTATTTCCTCGGAATAATGGGCTTCAAGATATTCTTTTGTGGCTTGTACAATTTTGTTGGAATAATCTATGGAACTTTGGGATTTAACGCATCCCGTGATTTTTACAAACTTCTGAAAAGCCCATTCAATCAACTGATCTCCTTCAAGTTCCATTATGGTTTTAAAATTACATATATAATTATGATAATCAGCATCGTCGAAACCGTCTATATTGGCCGCATGAGTTGCCAAAACCAGAATTTCAATTATTTTGTTTCTTTTGGCATTGTCGCTAAGGTCCTTTAAGCGGTTTATAAGAAGGCAGAAATAATCATAAGCATCGGCTTTTCTCAGTCGGATTGCGTCAATCATATGCTTCTCGGCATCTTTATATTCATATAGGTTGTGACTTTTATATTTGTCAAGATCCTGTATATGTATAATATCACCGGAATTGCAGTAATGCATGCAGGAGAGTGCGTCCATTAATGAAATATCAATTGAATGTATGCTTTGCACACTGCCTATTCCCGCCATTAAATTTATTTTAAATTTGCTTTGAATGGCATCGAGCAGCATTTTTGCGGTATGAATGCTCCTGGATTTTGTATCCAAACCTGGCGCCAACTTATCGGGACCTTCGGTTACTATTATACTTACTTGGTTTTGCAATATGGGCCCGACGGCACAAGATATATCCTTAAGTTCATTTTTGATCAGGTAATATAAATTCAAATTGTTTATATCATAATCTATTATACCGGTTTTATCCTTCGGTATGAACTCGAACTGAATAACATAACCGAGATCTTTCAGCTTAAGTATATTTCGAAAAGCATTTAATTCCTTGTGTGACATACCCCTAAAAAAAAGAGAATAAACAAAACTGTTTTCAACATAGGAAAGAAGTTCTTCTTTCGAAATGTCTTCGTTAGACTTGAGTATTTCGTTATGGAGGCTGTCCCAGAATTCTTTATTTAAATCATTGTTATGCTTATCGAATTTATGCGTGTACATTTAATATCCTCTCCTTAAGGTGTCGAAAAATAGGTATACTTTATAATATTATATCATTAAATAAACATTAATGCACGCATAAAATATGGTCATAAATTAAAAAAATAGTTAAATTATGTAAACACTTAAAATTTCATAATTTAATAATTGCCACATAAATGACAAGTTAAGGTAATATTATATAAGTCAGGAAAGAATTAGTAGAGTTTGGCACAGAAAGTTGGAAATGTCATGATCGGGATGCTGAAAAGAAATTACTTAAGCCGTTATGCCGGCATTACGCTGATTATAATTATTTTATTATCATTGGTTATGGTTTCAAAACTTTACGGAGCATCATACGATGAAAACGGGACGGAAGAAGATTCCGTGTCGGGAAGGATTATTGTTTTGTTTGACAAAGATGTTGAAGAGCAGGATTTGAATGAAATTTTGCGCGGGTATGAAACCCGTACCGAAATCGAAAAGCATTACGGGGATTATGCTCTTATTTATGTCAAGGATGATCGGATACATGAGGAACTTATAAATTATTTAGGCAGCCATCCGCTGGTGAAATCGGTACAACCGGACGGTATTGTCAGTCTTATGCAGACAACCAACGACGTCTACTCAAAAGCGCAGTGGGCGATTAATAATCCCGGCTATTATTCGGTGTTTTTTGCGGGAGGATTACAGGAGATATCCGCCGTGCCGGATATAGATATGGATGTGACCGAAGCCTGGCTTCATATGAAAAAGGAGAATGTAGAGCGGAAGGAAGTAGTTGTTGCAATTATAGATACGGGAGTCGATTATAAGCATCCGGATTTGGCTGAAAATATCTGGATTAACGAAAAAGAAATTCCCGGCGACGGAATCGATAACGATAATAACGGCTATATCGACGATATATACGGTTGGGATTTTTACAACAACGATGCCAGTGTATGCCATTACAGGAATGACGGGAAAACGGGATTTACCCTGTCGCGGCCGGAAGATAACGACGATCACGGAACCCATATTGCTGGAATAATAGGGGCTGTGAAAGATAATGAAATAGGAATAGCCGGAATAGCTTCAAACATAGATATAAAAATGATGATACTTAAAATCAACGGAGGACCCAAAAGTACAGGAAGCATTTCGGACGCCATATCGGCCATAAAATATGCGACAATGATGGGAGCGGATATCTGCAACATAAGTTGGGGGACCTCCCAGTATTCGCCCGCTCTTGAGGAAGTCATGAGAGAATCCGATATGCTGTTTGTAACGGCCGCAGGAAACTCCGGTTCGGATAATGACTCGGAACCGATTTACCCGGCGAACTTTAAACTGGACAACCTGATTTCGGTAACGTTTATCGATGCCAAAGGAAAGTTGACGGAGCAGTCCAATTATGGCAAAACCACGGTGGATTTTGCGGCTCCGGGTTACGATATATTAAGCACGGTCGTAGGGTCATACAGGACACTGAGCGGCTCTTCCATGGCTGCTCCTCAGGTAAGCGCAGTGGCTGCCTTGATTTATTCTTACGATGAGAATTTATACCCTTCGGCGGTAAAGGAGCTGCTTGTAAAAACATTGAAGCCTATCGATGAACTGAAAAATTATGTGAAATACCCGGGAATTCCGAGTGCCTATCAGGCTGTCTTAAACACCGGAGAAGCAGACAGAGACAACCTGCCCCCGATTGTAAAACTTAAAACAGTATATGATAAGGAAAATTTACTGGTGCCTGTGGATGCTTACGATAAGGGGAATTCCGGTATACGGGTTATACGATGGCTTCCGGGAATCCAAAACATGGAGGATTTCGCACGGGGAACCGTAGGTTTTAATATAGATAACGGTCAGCTCAAAGTGTCAAAGGCGGGGACATATACATTTTACGCCGGCGATTATGCCGGAAACGAAACCGTTACGGTTTATAAAGTCGAAGATGATATAACACCGCCGACAATATCGGCCGGGTTTACCGTTGCCGACGATTATAAAACAAGAACCGTCACGGTCAGGGTAAGGGACAGTCAAAGCGGCATAAAAAGAGTAAAATACATGGAGGGCAAGAAAAAAGCTTCGGACTTTTTACCTGCGGGTGCGGGAACGGAGATTGAATTAAACGGCATAAAAGGGTCCTTTAATGTTAAAAACGACGGTTATTATACCGTATATGCCATAGATTACAGGGGCAATCAAACGGTAAAACTTATAAATGTTAAAACGGTCGTTTCCGAAGAAATTAAATTAACCCGCTCCGAAAAAGTCATGAAAGTGGGAGAAAGTTACACGCTAAAGGCTTTCGTAAAACCTGCGGACAGCACGGATGTCATATCCTACATAAGTTCCGACGAACAGGTGGCAATAGTATCCGATAACGGGAAAATAACGGCCTTGAATGAAGGAACCGCCTTAATCACCGCGAGAACGAGCAGCGGACTAAAAGCGTCATGTAAAATAATTGTCAAACGGGAATAGAGATTATAAACAAAATATGGGATGCCGATATAACCACGCACACCGGTACAACATTCGGCGCCTTACGGTTATATCCGCGTCCCATATATTTATTATGTAATGTTGTGCCACAGCCCCATGTCAATACAAACCCCGTAAGCCCGATTTTAACGGACCATTAAGGTTATGCTTGTTGTATATCATTGCTTTATATGGATGATCTGTGACAAAACCGCTGACTGTAATCCGGCGTAAAATACGTTGACGAATCTTTTTGAAAAAATTCTGTTGACGGAAATTCCCTTATATGTTATAGTAATAAGGCAAAGAAATAGGGTCTTTTTTTTATGCCCATAAATTCAGTTTGAAGTTCAGCGATGCAGGCGCTACAAGAGAAATCGGAGGTGGAAATTGTGCGCGTAAAAATAACATTGGCATGTACGGAGTGTAAGCAACGCAATTACAATACAACGAAAGATAAGAAAACACATCCGGACAGAATGGAGACAAGAAAATATTGTAAATTCTGCAGAACTCATACATTGCACAGGGAAACCAAATAATTATATCTGAAAGGAAAGTGAAAAGATGAGTGAAACGACCGCTAATGTAGCCGAAAAGGCTCAGAAGAAAAGCTGGTTCAAGGGTATAAAATCCGAATTTAAAAAAATAGTCTGGCCAGATAAGCAGACTCTTACCAAACAGACTTTGGCTGTTGTTATCGTTACGCTTCTTTTGGGTATAATTATATTTCTACTGGATTATGTAATTGAAGCCGGAATTGGTTTTATATTAGGATAAAGGTGAGATAAATGGCGGAAGCTCATTGGTACGTTGTTCACACTTATTCGGGATATGAAAACAAAGTAAAAGCTAATATTGAAAAAATGATTGAAAACAGAAAACTGCATGATCAGATCCTGGAAGTATCTGTTCCCATGCAGGAAGTCATTGAAGTAAAAAACGGTGTGAAAAAACGTGTTCAGAAGAAGATGTTCCCGGGTTATGTGCTTATCCATATGGTCATGAATGATGACGTATGGTATGTTGTGCGCAATACCAGGGGTGTTACCGGATTTGTGGGTCCGGATTCCAAACAACCGGTTCCGCTTACGGAAGAAGAAATGCGCGCCATGGGTATCAAAACCGACAATATCGAGGTTGATTTTGAAGTCGGCGATACCGTTACCGTCATGAATGGCGTTTGGGAAAACACAACCGGCGTAATTAAGCAAATCAATATGAATAAGCAGACGGTTACAATCAGCGTGGATCTGTTTGGACGTGAAACCCCGGTAGAGATAAGTTTCAGCGATGTAAAAATTAAAAAATAACAGGGCATAGGTCGTATGTCCGTGCAGATGTATGAAGAATATGCAGTAATTTACGTGTTTTATCGTGGGAGGGAAATCCCCGCAAATACCACATTATCAGGAGGTAAATAAAATGGCTAAAAAGGTAGTAGGTTATATTAAATTACAGATTCCTGCCGGAAAGGCTACACCGGCACCCCCGGTAGGACCGGCATTGGGTCAACACGGTTTGAACATTGTTCAATTCACTAAAGAATTTAATGCAAGAACGGCTGATCAGGAAGGTATGATCATACCGGTAATCATCACAGTATATGCAGACAGAAGTTTCAGCTTCATTACAAAGACACCCCCGGCTTCCGTATTATTAAAGAAGGCATTAAATCTGAAATCAGGTTCGGGGACTCCGAATAAGGTAAAGGTCGGTTCGATTAAAAAATCTGAATTGCGCAAGATTGCAGAGCTGAAAATGCCTGATTTAAATGCTTCAAGTATCGAAGCGGCTATGAGCATGATAGCAGGAACAGCAAGAAGTATGGGCATAACCGTAGAAGAAGACTAATTAAGACATGAATATAAGAGTATTATTCGAATTCCTGTAAAGCGGATTATACTTTATTTTGTATTAATGTGGGAGGACATGCATGGCGGGTTTGAATGAGAAAATTCGCCGTTTTCTTCCGATAATACCACTAGGAGGTTTAAAAATGAAAAGAGGAAAAAGATATCTTAACGCTGCTAAATTAATAGACAGAAGTGTCCAATATGACGCGGCCGAAGCAGTAAGTCTGGTAAAAAAGACGGCAGCTGCTAAATTTGATGAGACTATAGAAGCGCACATTCGCCTTGGAGTAGACGGACGTCATGCAGATCAGCAGGTTCGTGGAGCCGTAGTTCTGCCTCACGGAACAGGTAAAACCGTTAGAGTACTTGTATTTGCCAAAGGTGACAAGGTAGCGGAGGCAGAGGCAGCCGGTGCCGATTATGTAGGCGGAGAAGAACTGGTTCCCAAGATTCAGAACGAAGGCTGGCTGGATTTTGATGTTGTAGTTGCCACCCCGGATATGATGGGTGTCGTTGGACGTTTGGGCCGTATTCTCGGACCTAAAGGCCTTATGCCGAACCCTAAAGCCGGAACAGTTACAATGGATGTTACCAAGGCTATTAAAGATATTAAAGCCGGTAAAATCGAATACAGGCTGGATAAGACAAATATCATTCATGTTCCTATCGGAAAAGCATCCTTTACGGAACAGCAGCTTCTTGAAAACTTCCAGACTTTAATGGGAGCAATAATCAAAGCAAGGCCTGCAGCAGCCAAGGGACAATATTTAAGAAGCGTGACACTTACTTCTACAATGGGCCCTGGAATAAAACTGAATACAGCTAAATTAGGCGCATAATGCATTTGCATGTTGACATGACTGTATGATTCATGTTATAATGCCCGTGCAATATGCAATAGACATATATAATAACTGCCGAAGACAGTAGGTGCCGCAAGGCGTAAGGTGATACCGCCTACCGAGGGAAAGTTGGTCATTGATGATATAACCTCTTTTTGCTTTGGCAGAAAGAGGTTTTTTATAAATTTCGCCGATATTTCCCGTGAATTTTCGGTACAGCAAAAGACCTACGACGAAATCTAAAAGGAGGTGTACCTGGTGGCTAAGTTAGATCAAAAACAGTCCGTAGTTGATGAAATCAAAGGTTATGTAGAAAAGGCAAAAACAGCAGTTCTTGTAGATTACCGCGGCCTTACGGTTTCGGAAGACACCGAACTTCGTAAAAAACTGAGGGAAGCCGGTGTTGTATATAAGGTTTATAAGAACACAATGCTGAACTTTGCGTTCAAGGGAACCGAATTTGAACCGTTATCAAAGGATTTGCAGGGACCGACAGCCGTAGCGTTCGGTTTTGACGATGCGACAGCTCCGGCCAGAATAATTAACGAAATGGCCAAGAAAATGCCTAATCTGGAATTCAAGTCAGGCGTTGTTGAAGGAACATACTATGACAAAGAGGGTATCAAGGTCGTTGCCAACATTCCTTCAAGAGAAGTTCTTATTTCCAGACTTCTTGGCAGCCTGAAGTCCCCGATTGCAAATCTTGCAAGAGTTCTCAAACAGATTGCAGAAAAGGCGGCTTAATTTTTACAGTTAATATTATGTATTTATTAAAAAATGTAGAGTTAATTAAATTTAATCAAAAAATGATATGGAGGTATTGAAATGACAGTTCAGGAATTTATAGATGCTATTAAAGGCATGAGCGTATTGGAATTAAATGAATTGGTTAAAGCATGTGAAGAAGAATTTGGAGTATCTGCCGCAGCAGGCGTTGTAGTAGCAGCTGCAGGTGCAGGCCAGGCAGCAGCCGCAGAAGCTGAAGAGAAGACCGAATTTAATGTTGAGCTGACCGAAGTTGGTCCTAACAAGGTTAAGGTTATCAAAGTTGTTCGTGACGTAACCGGTTTAGGCCTGAAGGAAGCAAAGGATCTCGTTGACGGAGCTCCTAAGATGGTTAAGGAAGGCGTAAGCAAGGCAGAAGCTGAAGAGATAAAGACCAAGCTTGAAGCTGAAGGCGCTAAGGTTACACTTAAGTAATTAAAAAAATAAGATAATAATAATTAAGGCATCCGGGTTTACGGAAAACACCGTAAACTTGAGGATGCCTGATTTATTCTATGGATATAGAAAATTCTATGAGTATAGAAATTCCATATGTACAAAAAAATAACATATGTACGGAAATTTAAACAGATAACGCCTGATTTCTTTGATTGAACGTTATCCGTTATTTTTATTGCATTACTGTTTAATGATAAATTACTGATTATGGCAGGAGCTTTTGCCATGATGGTCCATTTGTTATTTTATTGCAGAACAGCCAGTTTATATATAATTGATTTAATTCACGTGAAAAATTATGTAAAAAATGGGAATAATTTTATTATATGTTTGAACTTCTTGAAAAAATGAAAAAAGTCAACAAATTTTCTGTTGACAGTTGAATTTAAGTATGATAGTATGAAAGATGCACTATTGTGGTGTTATATGCCTAATCAGTATTATTATAGCATATACGGTAAAAAAAGAAAAGCTATTTTTATAGTAATTTTGCAAGACTCCCTAAATTATTGGGGGAGTCTTGTGTAACTTATTAAACTCAAGGGGTGAAAACTTTAAATGGATAAAAACAGAATGCATCCGATAAAAGCAGGCAATAATGTTAGGATGAGTTTCTCCAAGCAGAAGGAAGTATTGGAGATGCCTAATCTCATTGAGGTTCAGAAGAATTCCTATCAGTGGTTTCTTAAGGAAGGACTAAAAGAAGTTTTCGAAGATATATCTCCGATTACTGATTACAGCGGAAACTTGAGCCTGGAATTCGTTGACTTTACCTTATGTGAGGATGACATTAAATATACTATAGAAGAGTGCAAAGAAAGGGATGCAACCTATGCGGCACCCCTTAAGGTAAAAGTAAGACTTCATAATAAGGAAACCAACGAAATAAATGAGCATGATATATTTATGGGAGATTTGCCTTTGATGACCGAAACCGGCACATTCGTCATAAACGGTGCCGAAAGAGTTATCGTCAGCCAGCTGGTACGTTCTCCCGGAATATATTATGCTATTGATCATGATAGAATAGGTAATAAATTATATTTTGCCACAGTTATACCGAACAGAGGAGCGTGGTTGGAATACGAGACCGATTCCAACGATGTTTTTTATGTAAGGATAGATCGTAACAGGAAGGTTCCGGTTACAACATTTATAAGAGCCCTGGGATACGGGACCAACGAAGAAATAAAGCAGCTTTTCGGTGAAGAAGCCAAAATACTGGCTACTTTATCAAAAGATCCCAGCACGGCAAAGGATCCCAACGGAAGTTATCAGGACGGATTGCTGGAGTTATACAAAAAGCTTCGTCCCGGTGAGCCGCTCGCCATTGAAAATGCCGAGTCCCTTCTTCACAGTATGTTTTTTGATCCCAGAAGGTATGATCTGGCAAAGGTGGGCCGTTATAAATTTAATAAGAAACTGGCTTATCGGAACCGCATCGTGGGCCTGACACTGGCGGAGGATGTAATCGATAAAACAACCGGTGAAGTATTGGCCAATGCCGGAGATACCGTGACCAACGATATGGCACTGCAATTGCAGAATGCCGCCATACCGTCCGTTTTAATTCAGGTGGGGGATAAAAAAGTCAAAGTTATCTCCAATATGATGGTAGACCTGTCTTATTATGTTCCGGAAATCGGTGCGGACGAGAAAAAAGCCTTGGGTGTAAACGAAAACGTATACTATCCGGTACTTAAAAAGATACTGGAAGAGAATACTTCTTTGGAAGATATTAAAGAAGCCGTACGCAGGAACGTAAATGAACTTATTCCCAAACATATAACCAAAGAAGATATTATCGCTTCCATAAATTATTGTATTCATTTGGAGTACGGTATAGGCGATACCGACGATATAGACCATCTGGGCAACAGAAGAATCCGTGCGGTCGGAGAACTTTTGCAAAACCAGTACCGTATCGGGCTGTCCAGGATGGAGAGGGTTGTCAGGGAAAGAATGACGACTCAGGATATTGAGAATATCAGTCCGCAGTCATTGATAAACATAAAGCCTGTTACGGCAGCCGTTAAGGAATTCTTCGGAAGTTCCCAGCTGTCGCAGTTCATGGATCAGCATAACCCCTTGGGTGAGCTTACCCATAAAAGACGTTTGTCTGCCTTGGGACCCGGAGGTCTGTCCAGAGACAGGGCAGGATTTGAGGTTCGTGACGTTCACTATTCCCATTACGGAAGAATGTGCCCGGTAGAAACACCGGAAGGTCCCAACATCGGTCTTATCAACTCCCTGGCGACCTATGCAAGGATTAACGAATATGGGTTTATCGAGGCTCCTTACCGTGTTGTGGATAAATCCGATCCCCAAAATCCGAGGGTTACCGATGAAGTTGTTTATCTGACGGCAGATGAAGAAGATAAGTATGTGGTTGCTCAGGCGAATGCCGAACTGGATGAGGAAGGTCACTTTATAAGCAATACCGTTTCAGGACGTTATAAGGAAGAAACATCCCAGTATGAGAAATCGAAAATCGATCTTATGGACGTTTCTCCTAAGATGGTATTTTCCGTGGCCACATCCCTTATACCTTTCCTGGAAAATGACGATGCCAACCGTGCACTGATGGGTGCAAACATGCAGCGTCAGGCTGTTCCTCTTATTACTACTGAAACGCCGGTGGTAGGAACAGGTATAGAAGCAAAAGCTGCCATTGACTCCGGTGTATGTGTACTGTCCAAAAAATCCGGCGTGGTGGAAAGAGTTACGGCAAGGGAAATCGTAATTAAGAACGACGACGGCAGCAAGTCCACATATAGGCTTATCAAGTTTGCTAGAAGCAACCAGGGTACCTGCATAAATCAGAGGCCGATTGTAAATAAGGGTGATCGGGTTGAAGAAGGTCAGGTTATTGCGGACGGCCCTTCAACCTGTAAAGGAGAACTGGCCCTGGGTAAGAATCCTCTGATAGGTTTTATGTCCTGGGAAGGATATAACTACGAGGACGCCGTACTGATTAGCGAAAGGCTTGTTAAGGACGATGTTTATACGTCCATTCATATAGAAGAATATGAGTGTGAATCCAGGGATACCAAACTCGGACCGGAAGAAATAACAAGAGATGTTCCGGGTGTAGGTGACGATGCCTTGAAGGATCTGGATGAAAGAGGCATTATCCGAATCGGTGCCGAAGTCCGTGCAGGTGATATTCTTGTCGGCAAGGTTACGCCAAAGGGAGAGACCGAACTTACGGCCGAAGAACGCCTGCTTAGGGCCATATTTGGAGAGAAAGCCAGAGAAGTAAGAGATACTTCTTTAAAGGTTCCCCACGGTGAATACGGAATTGTCGTGGATGCCAAAGTATTTTCAAGAGAAAACGGGGATGAACTGCCTCCCGGAGTTAACCAAACCGTAAGAGTATATGTAGCTCAGAAAAGAAAAATCCAGGTGGGTGACAAAATGGCCGGCCGCCACGGTAATAAGGGTGTCGTATCCCGTGTATTACCTGTGGAAGATATGCCGTATTTGCCCAACGGTAAGCCTCTTGATATCGTGTTAAATCCTCTGGGCGTACCTTCCCGTATGAATATAGGACAGGTATTGGAAATTCATCTTTCGCTGGCGGCAAAGATTTTGGGTATTGATGTGGCAACTCCCGTATTTGACGGAGCCAACGAGGAAGACATAATGAATGCTTTGAAAATGGCCAATGATTATGCCAATATGGAATGGGAAGACTTTGAGGCTAAATATAAGGACAATTTGGATCCCTATCTGTTTGAGTATTTAAAGAACCATTACGGAGAAAATTCCGAATGGAAAGGTGTTCAGATAAACAGTGACGGTAAGGTATTGCTTCGTGACGGAAGAACAGGAGAATATTTTGATCAGCCTGTAACCGTAGGTTACATGCATTACCTGAAATTACACCATCTGGTTGATGACAAGATTCATGCCCGCTCTACAGGACCATACTCGTTAGTAACACAGCAACCTCTCGGCGGAAAGGCACAATTTGGCGGACAAAGGTTCGGTGAAATGGAGGTTTGGGCACTGGAGGCATACGGTGCCGCATATATCCTTCAGGAAATTCTGACAGTAAAATCAGACGATGTAACCGGCCGTGTTAAAACCTATGAAGCAATTATTAAAGGTGAAAATATCAGCGAGCCCGGTATTCCGGAATCATTTAAGGTTCTGTTAAAGGAACTGCAGTCTCTGGCTCTCGACGTTACCGTTCTGGATGAAGATGGCAACGAGATCAAGCTGGCAGAGGGAGTAGACTACAGTGATTCCGATACTACTCAGTTAATTGAAGGAGATAATAACTTCAGATATGATGAAGGCTACGACAATGGCGGTTATAGTGAAACAGGGGATGAGGATTTAGACAACAGTTTCTTCGATATATATGAGGATGATGATATCTCGGAAGACAAAGACAATGACACCGATGACCTCTATTTTGATGATTTGGATGATAACCCTGAAGACGATCTTTACTAGTTGCCATGTCATAACTGAAAGATTATGAACTATAAGCAGAATTAATGAAGGGAGAGCCAAATAATGCCTGATATTAATAATAATAACGAACATGAAATATCATATGAAGCGATTAGGATCGGTCTTGCTTCTCCGGAAAAAATCAGGGAATGGTCAAGAGGAGAAGTAAAAAAACCGGAAACTATAAATTATAGAACCTTAAAACCGGAAAAAGACGGGTTGTTCTGTGAGAGAATATTCGGTCCGAGCAGGGACTGGGAATGTCACTGCGGCAAATATAAGAAGATCAGATATAAAGGCGTTGTATGTGACCGTTGCGGCGTTGAAGTAACAAAATCAAGCGTACGTCGTGAAAGGATGGGTCATATTGAACTGGCGGCTCCGGTATCTCATATATGGTATTTTAAAGGAATACCGAGCCGCATGGGATTAATGCTTGATCTGTCCCCGAGGGCACTGGAGAAAGTCCTTTATTTTGCGGCCTATATCGTACTCGATAAAGGCACTACCGATCTTCAGTATAAACAGATACTCAACGAGAGAGAAAAACAGGAAGCCATAGACAAATATGGTGAAGGAAGCTTCAGGGTAGGTATGGGAGCCGAAGCCATCCAGGAATTGCTTAAAGATATTGATTTGGAAAAGGAAACAAAGGAACTCAAGAAAGCACTCAGGGATGCGACAGGACAAAAACGGGCAAGAATTATAAAACGCCTTGAAGTAATGGAAGCTTTCCGTGAATCCGGAAACAAGCCGGAGTGGATGATTCTTACGGTTATTCCCGTTATCCCGCCGGATCTCAGACCTATGGTACAGTTGGACGGCGGAAGATTTGCAACTTCCGACCTTAACGATTTGTACCGCAGAATAATAAACCGTAACAACCGCCTGAAGAGACTTCTTGAGTTGGGGGCTCCCGACATCATAGTCCGTAACGAGAAGAGAATGCTTCAGGAAGCGGTGGATGCGCTTATTGACAACGGCAGAAGGGGAAGACCGGTTACCGGTCCCGGAAACCGTCCGCTTAAATCTCTGTCCGATATGTTAAAAGGTAAGCAGGGACGTTTCCGTCAGAACCTTCTCGGTAAAAGAGTTGACTATTCCGGCCGTTCCGTAATAGTTGTAGGTCCGGAATTAAAGATATACCAATGCGGTCTGCCCAAGGAAATGGCTATCGAATTGTTCAAGCCTTTCGTTATGAAGGAACTGGTGGCCAGAGGTACCGCACACAATATAAAATCTGCCAAAAAGATGGTAGAAAGACTGCAGCCGGAAGTATGGGACGTACTGGAGGATGTTATTAAGGAACATCCTGTTATGCTGAACCGTGCTCCGACACTGCACAGACTGGGTATTCAGGCTTTTGAGCCGGTTCTGGTGGAAGGTAAAGCTATTAAACTTCATCCGTTGGTATGTACCGCGTATAACGCCGACTTTGACGGCGACCAGATGGCCGTTCACGTTCCGCTGTCCGCCGAAGCTCAGGCAGAATGCAGATTCTTGCTGCTTTCGCCCAACAACCTGCTAAAACCTTCCGACGGTGCGCCGGTTACGGTTCCGTCCCAGGATATGGTTTTGGGTATATATTATCTTACTATCGTAAGAGAAAAAGAATCCGGTGAAATACGTTCGTTCAAGAGCGTTAACGAAGCCATGATGGCATATGAGAACAAACTTATAACCCTTCAGGAGCCTATCAGGGTAAGAAGAACCGGTATCAACAGCGAAGGACAAAAGGTATCAAAAATCATAACATCAACATTGGGACGTTTCATTTTCAACGAAGTGATTCCTCAGGATTTGGGCTTTGTTGACAGAAGCAAGCCCGAGAATTTCCTCGAGCTGGAAATAGATTTCGTTGTTGGAAAGAAGCAATTGAAGTCTATTCTGGAAAGATGCATCAACATTCATGGCAATACACAGACGGCAGAGCTTCTTGACGCAATAAAATCGTTGGGATATAAATATGCAACGGTGGCGGCATTTACCGTATCCATATCGGATATGAAAGTGCCGGCTGAGAAGAAAGAGATTCTTGCCGAGGCGGAAGCAACCATAGAGAGGATTAACAGGGAGTACCGTCGAGGCAGAATGACCGAAGAGGAAAGATACAACAGCGTAATAGAAACATGGAAAGAAGCAGACCAAATTCTTACCGAAAAACTGCTTTCCGGACTGGATAAATTCAATAATATCAAAATGATGTCAGACTCCGGTGCCCGTGGTTCCGACAAGCAGATTAAGCAGCTGGCAGGTATGCGTGGCCTTATGGCGGATACTTCCGGCCGTACCATCGAATTGCCTATTAAGTCGAATCTTCGTGAAGGTCTGGACGTTTTGGAATACTTCATATCAGCCCACGGTGCAAGAAAGGGTCTTTCCGATACGGCTCTGCGTACGGCAGACTCCGGTTACCTGACCCGCCGTCTGGTAGATGTGGCCCAGGATTTGATTATTCGTGAAGCCGATTGCTGCCATGGACATGATGACGATATCCCCGGCATGTGGGTTGGGGCTTTCGCGGACGGTAACGAGGTTATTGAAAGCCTTCAGGAAAGAATTACGGGAAGATATGCCTGCGAAGACATATACGATGCCGACGGCAATATCATCGTAAAAGCAAATCATATGATTACGCCGAAGAGAGCAGAAGCCATTGTTGCTGCCGGTATTGAAAAAGTTAAAATAAGAAGCGTACTGACCTGCAGATCCAAAATCGGTGTTTGCGCTAAATGTTACGGTTCCGATATGGCAACCGGAGAACCGGTTCAGGTGGGCGAAGCTATCGGTATTATAGCAGCACAATCCATCGGTGAACCGGGAACACAGCTTACCATGCGTACTTTCCATACCGGTGGTGTGGCAGGCGAAGATATTACACAAGGTCTTCCTCGTGTAGAAGAGCTGTTTGAAGCAAGAAAGCCCAAAGGACTTGCAATTATAGCGGAATTCGGCGGCATTGTTTCCATTAAGGATACCAGGAAGAAGAGGGAAGTTATAGTAACAAATACCGAAACCATGGAATCCAAGGCATATCTCATTCCTTACGGTTCCAGAATAAAAGTCTCCGACGGAGATTTAATCCAGGCCGGTGACGAACTTACGGAAGGTAGTGTAAATCCGCATGATATTCTTAAGATTAAAGGCATCAATGCGGTTGAGAACTATATGATTCAGGAAGTACAGCGTGTTTACCGCTTACAGGGTGTTGAAATCAACGATAAGCATATTGAGGTTATTGTCCGTCAGATGCTTAAGAAAGTTCGTGTGGAAAATAACGGCGACACCAACTTCCTGCCCGGTTCCCTGGTAGATGTCATGGAGTTTGAGGAAGTTAATAAATCCATGATAGAAAAAGGACTGAAACCGGCTGAGGGCAAACGGGTAATGTTAGGTATCACAAAGGCTGCTTTGGCTACCAACTCATTCCTGTCTGCCGCATCGTTCCAGGAAACAACCAAAGTCCTGACCGAAGCGGCTATTAAAGGAAAAGTGGATCCTCTGATCGGACTTAAGGAAAACGTCATAATCGGTAAGCTGATACCCGCAGGAACAGGCATGAAGAAATATCGTAATGTAAAGATCAGCACCGAAACTGAGGACAATAATGCAGGCAGCGATATGTACAAAGACGGCAGTTATACAGACGAATTTGATACCTTTGATTATCCCGACAACAAGGAAAATGACAGTTTATTCATTGATGATGACAATGGTGACGGTATCGACGAGACCGAAGGACATGATTATGTAGGCACTGAGGATGAATATAACGAAGGAAATACCGTATCCGATACGGACGATACCGGGAATTCTCAAGATGAATAAAGTTAAATAAAACAATGGAGAGAAGCATGGAAGAGGGGTGATGGGCGGGAAGGCTCATTACTCCTCTTTTAAAAGTCAATTATTATTCCGTGGAAAATTAATGGGATTTTCTGCTGCATAACAAATCTTCATAATATTATATTATTATATATATCGAAAATAATTTGATATGAGGGGATAGATATGGAATATTTGGCAAAGTACAATGAATGGCTTACAAATCCGTATTTTGATGAAAAAACAAGAAAAGAACTTGAAGAAATAAAAGGCAATGAGAGTGAGATCAAAGAGAGATTCTTTAAGGAACTTGAATTCGGTACCGGCGGCTTAAGAGGAATACTCGGAGCAGGTACCAACAGGATGAATATTTATACCGTCAGGAAAGCCACCCAGGGACTGGCAAATTATATTATGAAGCAAAAGGGTGAAAAGAAAGGAGTCGTTATAGCTTATGATTCCAGAAGAATGTCACCGGAATTTGCCACGGAGACAGCTCTTTGCCTGGCGGCAAACAATATTAAGGCATATTTGTTCGAGTCTTTAAGACCGACTCCCGAACTTTCCTTCGCCGTAAGGGAACTTGGATGTATTGCGGGTGTTGTAATTACGGCAAGCCATAATCCTCCGGAATATAACGGCTATAAGGTATATTGGGAAGACGGAGCACAGATTACTCCTCCCAGGGATTCCGAAATTATCGGTGAAGTTAATGCCATAAAAGATTTTTCGGAAACCAGGACCATGAATAAAGAAGATGCCATAAAGGCGGGGCTTCTTAAGATAATCGGGAAGGAAATTGACGACAAGTATATAGCTACATTAAAGAAACTTGTTCTAAACCCTGTTAGCGAAGAGGGCAGGAACTTGAGAATAGTTTATTCTCCCCTTAACGGTACGGGAAATATGCCGGTAAGAAGAATCCTTAACGAACTGGGATTCAGGAATGTATTTGTTGTACCGGAACAGGAGCTTCCGGATCCTGACTTTACTACCTTAAATTATCCGAATCCTGAGGATCCCGATGCCTATAATCTTGCCCTTAAACTGGCCGAGAAAGTAAATGCCGATATAATATTGGCAACAGACCCTGACGCAGACAGACTGGGAGTCCAGGTAAGGGATAATAACGGCAAATTTGTCCTTTTCAACGGCAACATGACCGGAGCTCTTATAGCCGAATACATATTCTCTCAGAAGGCCGAAAAAGGAATTTTACCGAAAAACAGTGCCCTTATAAAGACCATAGTTTCGGGCAACATCACCAATCAAATAGCCAGGGAATACAACGCCAAACTGATAGAGGTCCTGACAGGTTTCAAATATATAGGAGAACAAATAAAACTGTTCGATGAAACGGGCTCCAATGAGTTTGTTTTCGGATACGAAGAAAGTTACGGATGCCTTATAGGAACTTATGCAAGAGACAAGGATGCCGTCGCTGCGGTCATGGCATTGTGTGAGGCGGCCGCATATTATAAAGACCGGGGAATATCCCTTTATGAACAGATGGAACGGATTTTCAAGAAATATGGCTATTATCAGGAGAAGACGGTATCCTATACCTTGAAAGGAATCGAAGGTACGGAGAAAATAAAATCAATTATGGAAGGCTACCGTAAAAATCCTCCCAGGACCGCGGGCGGGTACAGAATCCTGAAGATAAGAGATTATAAGAATGACACCATAACCGATTTGGCTTCCGGTGAAGTCACTCCCACCAATTTGCCTAAATCCGATGTCCTTTACTATGAGATGGAGGATGACGCATGGTGTGCGGTAAGACCTTCCGGAACAGAGCCCAAGATCAAGTTTTATTTCGGTGTCAAGGGTAATTCCGCGGAAGATGCCGCAGAAAGGCTTAACCGTCTGATTAACGATGAGGCGTTTACAGTAAAATAAGATGAATTATATGAAGAAAATATAAGACATCTGAAACATATAATAAATCAAATATAAATAAAGAACATCATATATCTTTGGCCGGATATATGATGTTCTTTTTTTGTATCCAATACAATAAAACCACCTGCTATGCAGGTGGTTCCCAGTAAGCTTTAGCTTTAAGTTAAAAACCTCCTA
>ENA-OWPA01000897-OWPA01000897.1-bioreactor-metagenome-genome-assembly--contig:-NODE-897-length-27290-cov-8.270349_pt1 | contig 27290 bp, 28 predicted proteins | sample MGYA00238139_ERZ651803 | MGnify/ENA primary metagenome ERZ651803 (study PRJEB26909, sample SAMN07631231) | bioreactor metagenome | isolation source: Switchgrass digestor | place: USA: Dartmouth... | reverse complement strand
CAAGGGATTGGCATGGTGAAAAGGGAATTTATTTATGAAGATACGATCGTTACCTCCACATTAGAAAAATATGAGATAAAATGAAAGGTCTCCAAAAAGGAGGCCTTTTTATCATGGGAAAATAGATTCACGGAAAAGTACAATCTTGATTGTATTATTGAGACGGTGTCTTTTTTATGGCTAGGCTAAAATATAAGTATTTTTTTAAAAGGAGAAAAAAAAACTTAAAAACTCAACTTTTTTTATATGATATACTACAATTGAAAAAGATAAACATTCTCAATGCGATTACTAAAGGAGGAAGAGATGATGCCTTTAGCCTTTGGAAATAAACGATCCAAGTATAGGGTGGTAAAACTGCCGGATTCTCATTTGTTGAAGGCACTGGGGTTAAGAAAGGGCACGGAGTTTACGCTTGAAAGTAAGCACCCCTTTAAAGGACCCGTTGTAGTTAAAGTAGGATGCAGGTGTATAGCCATAGATTATGACGTAGCAAGGGACATTTTGGTTGAGGAGGTTTAATAGATTGAAGTGCCATTCATCGCACACCAATAAAAGAAATATAAGTGACGGGAAGATAAAGATACTGCTCATGGGAAACCCCAATGTAGGAAAGAGCGTTATTTTCTCAAAGCTGACAGGAGTGCACGTAAACAGCTCTAACTATGCTGGAACTACTGTAGATTACACCATTGGCGACGTAAGCTTTGGAAGGCAGCGCGGAGTTATGATAGACGTACCAGGAGTGTATTCTTTAGACGCAATTTCGGAAGCTGAAAAAGTAGCGGTAAACTTATTAAAAGAAGGCGCAGACGTTATAGTATGTGTACTTGATGCCACTCATTTGGAGCGAAACCTGGACTTAGCTTTTCAGTTAAAAGAGTATGATATCCCTATAGTATATAGTTTAAACCTGGTAGACGTGGCAAAGAGACAAGGGATTAACATAGATGTAGAAAAACTTTCACAAGAGTTAGGTGCTCCTGTTATTCCTACAATTGCCATTAAAAACAAAGGCTTAATGGAAATTTTAAGGGCTGCCATGAAACTTGCTGAAGAAGAATGTGTGCCTGGATCAAAGCTTACTGATGAAGAGCGATGGGATAAAATAAGGGACATTGTTGCAAAAGTGCAGACAAGGGTACAAAAGAAGAAAGTAACCTTTATTGAAGTGTTGGAAGATAAGACAATTCAACCGTGGCCCGGCATACCTTTAGCTCTGCTTGTCCTGGCCATATCTTTAGGCGTAGTTGTAGGCGGAGGCAAGGCTTTGAGGGCTGTGGTGCTTTTGCCATTAGTAAAAGATATCATTCAACCTGCGCTTACAAATTTAGTTTCACTAGTGGTACCGGAAGGCGTATTTAGAAATTTGCTGGTCGGCGATTATGGAATTTTAGTAATCGGCATAGAGTGGCCTTTAGCCCTTATTCTGCCATATGTATTCTTATTCTATGTCGTATTTTCATTCTTAGAAGACAGCGGATACATGCCCAGGATAGCGGTCTTAGCTGATGGAGTTTTAAGGCGCATGGGCATTCATGGAGGAAATATAATCCCTCTTATGCTGGGTTACGGCTGTGCAGTTCCTGCAATTTTAGGAAGCCGTGTCGCAAACTCATATAAAGAGCGCATCATAGTAGCGGCCCTGGTGTCCTTTGCTATCCCCTGTGCATCCCAAAGCGCGGCATTCTTTGCACTGCTGGGCGATAGATCTATACCGGCTTTGGTATTTGTATACCTTCTGTCTATACTGGTTGGGCTAGCGGTAGGCACCATTGTAAATAGGATTGTGCCCGGCAAAAGTCAGCCAATGCTATTAGAAGTGCCCAATTTGTTATGGCCGGACAAGGATGCCTTTAAGAAAAAGATAAAGCTCAGGATGAAAAATTTTCTAATAGATGCCGAAGGGCCAATGATGATAGGTATAGTTGTTGCTTCGGTAATCGCGGAAACCGGCATATTAAACGAATTTAGCAAATTAATAGAGCCTTTAGTGGAAGGTTGGTTAGGACTGCCCAAAGAAGCCAGCTTATCTTTGCTTCTTGGAATAATAAGAAGGGAATTGGCGGTATTGCCGCTACTGGAGCTAGACTTAAACATGCTACAATTAGTCGTAGGTTCAGTTATTGCTTTATTTTACCTGCCATGCTTGTCTGTCTTCGGAGTGCTCACAAAAGAGTTTTCACTTAAGGTATCCCTGCTCATTGTAGTCGCCACAACTACAACTGCCTTTTTGTTTGGTGGGGTAATAAATCAAGTGGGCAGACTGATATTAGGAGCAATGTGATGGGAGAGGCTTTATATGATACCAGCTTGCACAAGATTTATAGAAAGAAACTTTTCAAAAAGCAATTTTCTAGTAAACCTGTATGGGCTTTATTATAAAAGTATTGTTAGAAATGAAGTTAAATTGGCTAATATTAAAAACAGTGACAAGGTGCTGTGCATAGGCGGCGGTCCCATTCCCTCTACAGCCATTGAAGTTGTAAAACAAACCGATGCAAGTGTCCACGTAATAGACATGGACAGAAAAGCGGTAGAATATGCAAGGAATGTAGTTAAGAGATTGGGCTTAGACCAAAAAATTGTCGTAGACCAGGATAGGGGAGAAGAAGTGGATATTTCGCCTTACAATGTAATTCATGTGGCTTTGCAGGTGACTCCAAAAGATAAAGTCTTAAATCACATTTGGAGTAACTGCAAGATGGGAGATAGGATAATAGTGCGCATGCCTAAAAAAGGATTAAGGCACTTTTATTCAAACGTGACCGAGGGATTCATAAATAGATATTCCAACTACATTAAATTCATCTCTCCGAGACTAAATGCCAATACTTTGGATAAAATTTTACTCATGGTTAAAGGTTAGAAATGCTATGAAAAAAGATGCGGTTGTAAAAATAATGTTTTATGTCGTTGGCGTTCTCATGTTGGGGTATATAGCGGCAAGTTCTGACTGGATGGAAATTTGGAGTCATCTTAAATCTGCCCCGTTCGGAGCAATTATGCTTCTGATGTTTTTTCAATGCATTACAACGCTGCTGATTAACATTCAGTGGAAGTCGCTAGCAGATGAAGTCTGTAATGATATATCCTTCTCAGATGTGGTCTTAATGAATTGTATGGGAAATATAGTGGACAGCTTGACGCCGGGAGTTAAAATGGGTGGTGAGCTGGGGAGAATATTTGCACTGAAGAACAGGGCTAAAACCGGTTTTGCCGATGCCGCGATGATTGTGGGCCTGCAAAAGACTTTCAGTCTATTTAGCTTTTTGCTTTTGACGTTGGGAAGTCTGATCTGGTTTAGCTTAACATTGAGCAGTCGGTATAAACACTATTTATACCTTTTTACTTTGGCAATTATAGTATTTTTTGTGGTTTTTACAGCCCTAATATTATTTTCCCTAAAGCCAAATACTATTATAAACATACTTGGCAAGATATCTAAAGGCTCAAAAATAAAGTTAAAGATAGATGTAACCCTGAAAAAATACAGCCATATACTTGCGAGGATTTTCAGAAACAGGCGACTTTTTTTCTCGCAAATGCTTTTGGGAATCTTCATTTGGAGCTTTTATGCCTTTAAGCTGCAGGTTCTCATAAATAGCTTTGGTATTCATGCGGATTATATTTCTGTAGCGGCAATTACGTTTATTTCTTATGTAATGGGCATGATTCCGCTTTTGCCAGGCGGCATAGGGAGTTTTGAAAGCTGCATGACTTTACTTTTAAATATGGCAGGCACCAGCATGGAAATGGCAGCGGCTATTGCATTAGTGTTTAGATTTGTGACTTTTTGGTTTGAGGTTATTTTAAGCGGTTTAATCATTATCATAGCTAATATTCCCATTATTAGCAGGGGTGATAGAAGTGCCAAAATCCAGATTTAATGAACGGAATTTATCACACATGCTGCCAAATGCCATCACCTTTGCTAATATGGCTTTAGGCGTCATCGCCATATATATCAGCAAGGATACCTCCTCAAACAATATAAAGATAGCTTCCATTTTAATTTTGATTGCCGGGGCTGCAGATAAACTTGACGGGTATGTTGCAAGAAAATTGGGGGCAACCAGCCAATTAGGTAAAGAACTAGATTCCCTTTGCGACTTGGTTTCCTTTGGTATTGCTCCAATGCTGCTTTGGTGGAACATGAATATAAACTCGTCAAGTCTTGCTGTGGTCCTGGCATCCCTGTTTTATATAGGTGCAGGCGCATATAGGCTGGCAAGGTTTAACATCAATGGCAAGAATAAATACATTGAGGGGCTACCCATAACCATAGCGGGCATGGTTATGAGCGGGAAGTGCCTTTATGATGTTATTTACAGATTACAATTTATCGACAATACCGTCTTAAACAGTGAAAACCTGATCATTGCAGTTTTGTTATCTGTTTTGATGGTCAGCAATTTTAAAATAAAGATACCTTTATAGTGCTTCGTCAGCAGGAAGTCTTGTTTCACCATATAATTTTCTGTATTGAATGGGGGTCATCCCTTCAAATCCACTAAACACTCTGGAAAAATAGCTTTGGCTATTAAAACCGCATTCCACGGTTATATCCATTATAGAAAGCCTGGTTTTTGCCAGGAGTTCTTTGGCTTTTTCTATTTTCAATTTATTGACATGGTGAGAGAAGCTATTGCCTATGCACTTTGAAAACAGATTGGAAAGGTGACTTTTGCTGACGTGAATGGCATTTGCTACTTCTTCTAAGCTAAGTTCCTTATCCAGATTATTTTTGATATAAGCAAGGGCGTCGTTGATGATGGGGTTATTGATTTGGCAAAGCTGATTATTGATAAAGGTTAGATATTGATTTATCATTTCTTCTCCCATACGGATAATATCCTCAACAGTAGATTGTTCTTCTATTTGATTCATGATGCTGTCTCTTAAGTCAATGAGTTTTTGTAGGCATACAAGTCTTTTCCTGCAATTAATATAGAGTAGACTGTTTAATGAAATAAGATAATTTTTCATATACCTTATTTCAGCTTGCTGATCCAAATCCTGGTCCTTTATGGCTTTCACAATCTCTTTGAAGACTTTTTGAGCATCTTCTTGAGCTTCAGTGTTGATAAAGTGTACTAATTTATCCTCTAAATAAACCATAATTTACCTCCCTAATTTGTGGGGCCACAAATGAAAACAAAAATCATTACATATTATATCAGTTGTTTATAAAATAAACAAATTTATAACTTGTCCTAAAAGCGCAGCCATTAGCGCTTGTTTTTTGGTAAATTTAGATACAATAAAGGATAAATCGCTATTTTATAGAATATATAATAGTGAAATATATAGAGGAGGGTAGAAAAATGTTTTCTAAAAGGACAATAGTTAAGTTTTTGGCTGTTTTACTGGTAATGCTTTTGGCAGCACCCGCAGCTTTTGCTCAAGATCAGGTTAAGCTCATTTTTAACGGTCGCGAATATCCTGCAATTATTATCTTAAAAGACGGTGTTTCTTATGTATCTGCTGAAGCTGTCCGGAAAATTCCCGGTTTGGAGATAGGAGACGAAGCTCTCCTGCCGGTTCGAAAATTATTTGAAAGCCAAGGCGGAGAGGTTACATGGGATGGGGACAATTGGCAGATAATTGTATCCTGGCGGGAAAAAGCCGGAGATTATACGGCAGATGAGCTGGTCCTGGAGTATTCGGAAAGGCTAAAAGACGTAAACTCCTATAAGTTAAAGGGAAGCCATGTAATAGAGTTTGAGGCCGATGGAATAAAAAATCTAATTGGAATGCCCGACATGCCAAAAATGAATTTTTCAATTGAAGGAGTTTATCAATGCGACCCCATGGCCATGTACATAAAGCAGACCATGGAGATGCCGCAAAATCCAGATGAATTGGAGTTAAGTCCTGAGGAGCTAGAAGCATTAGGCTTTGGCCAAAAGATAGTTACTGAGATGGTGTGGCTCGATAATGCTATTTACCAAAAAGGTCCTGGGCAAGATCAATGGATAGTCCAGAGCTTGGAGGGGCTTGAGGAAACGTTTGATTTAGACAAATTTATGCAGATTAGCCCTCAACAGTCCCTTGAAATGATGAATAAAGCTGGTGTTATTAATGTGTTTGGTGAAGATGTAGAAAAAGACGGGCAGCAATACTACACCATTAAAAATTATATTGATTCAGACAGCTATAGAAAGTTAGCGGAAGAAATTCTCAAGGATTTTGACATAATGGCTTTTATAGGTGCAATGGGTGCTCAATCCACGGTAGACCCACAGGAGGCAGAAGAATTTAATGCAGTATTTGAAAAGATGCTTGACATTATCCTAAATAACATCAATATTGACTATCATATAGATACGCTGGTTAATAAAGAAACCTTGCTTCCCGATTACATGAGTGTGGATTTAATAATGAAATTGGACTTGAAGCAAATATTATTAGCTGCACAAGCTCTGACTAGCGAAGAACAGACTGAGGAACTGCCAATTCCTCCTGAAATGGATCTTAACATAGTAATAAAACTGACAGGGGATTACCAATACTATGATTACGGAACGAAGCTGGAACTTCCTGATTTAAGCAATGCAATCAGCCAGGAAGAATACATTCAGCAGCTAATGGAGCAAGCAGAAGAGCAATAAAGAAATCTATCCGGTATATGTGATATGCTCCCCTTTGAGTAGACACCTGAAATAACAAAAAACAGGACTACTCAAAGGGGAGTTTTTTTAAAAATTTGCTTGAGATAATAAGGATTTATATGGTATACTTGTTTGAAATATTATGCGATAGGGGGTGACATGCTATGAACATCCAAATCTTAGTTGCAATGGTGCTTTACATGGGAGCAGTCATTGCTATTGGCCTTTACTATGCTAAAAGGGCCAGTGAGAGCACAGAAAATTTCTTAATAGGAGGAAGGACTTTAGGCCCATGGGTTACCGCTTTAGCTGCAGAGGCATCCGATATGAGTGGATGGCTTTTAATGGGCTTGCCCGGAGTTGCCTATTGGGTAGGTTTAAGTGATGCCTTTTGGACCGGTGTGGGTCTTCTTATAGGAACGTATTTAAACTGGCTCTTTGTGGCAAAGAGAATACGGGCTTATTCAGAAATCGCAGGTAATTCAATAACTATTCCCGACTTCATCAGCAGAAGGTTCAAGGAAGACAACAAAGTATTAATGACGTTAGCTGCACTTTTTATTTTAGTTTTCTTTGCAGTATATGCCGCAAGCTGCTTCGTAACTGTTGGAAAACTTTTTAGCACTCTTTTAGGTTTTAAATATGTTTATATGATGATATCAGGAGCCATCTTCGTCATCCTCTATACCTTTGTGGGAGGTTTTCTGGCTGAAAGTGCTTCAGATTTTATGCAGGGAGTCGTCATGTTTTTTGCATTAGTGGTTGTATTGATATCGGGAATCAGCGCGGCAGGAGGTATATCGCAGGTCATAGAAAATGCAAAACAGATTCCCGGCTTCCTTGAGTTTTTTGGAATAGCTTCTCCCCAGCTGGTAGAAGGAGTGCAGCAAGTAGTAGACGGAAAAGCAGTATTCGGCGAGGCAGGCAGATACGGTTGGCTTTCGGTGATATCTACTTTATCCTGGGGATTAGGATATTTTGGCATGCCCCAAGTGCTTATAAAATTTATGGCTATCCGAGAAACTTCGGAGCTGAACTTGTCCAGGAGAATAGCTACCATCTGGTGTGCCATCTCCTTGGCAGTGGCCATTGCCATAGGTATCATCGGTAGGGTCATATTTCCTGATGTCTATCTTACTCAAAGTGCGGCAGAGAACATTTTCATCCTAATGAGCACGAGCTTCTTTGTGCCAATATTTGCGGGGATTGTGATGTCTGGAATTCTTGCAGCTACAATTAGTTCTGCTGACTCATATTTGATTATTTCTGCATCGGCCTTTTCCAAGAACATCTACCATGGATTACTGAAAAGGGAGGCCACCGACCGGCAAGTATTAATCATGACCAGAATCGCCCTTTTAGTCATTTCGCTCTTTGCAATAGTCATAGCCCTGGATGAAAACAGCGTTATTTTTACAGTAGTATCCTTTGCGTGGGCGGGTTTTGGCGCAACTTTCGGGCCGCTGATACTATTCTCTCTATTTTGGGAGAGGATTACCAGGACCGGAGCCATGGCTGGGATGCTTACCGGCGGAATAATAGTCTTTGTGTGGAAATTGTTGGTTAGACCTTTGGGAGGCATTTTCAACATTTACGAGCTTCTCCCTGCCTTTGTCTTATCCTGTGTTGCCATAATAATAGTGTCTCTGCTAACAGAGGAACCTTCCGAGGAAGTACTGGAAGAGTTCAAACTGGCTAAGAATATGAGCAAGGGTCTTCAATAAAAATTGGGCAGCTTAATATATGAGCCGCCTTTGATTATAAAAAGCACCTTCCGGTAATTGCCAGAAGGTGCTTTATCTATAGCTTTTGTGCGAGACTGTTTTATTCAAAGATGATTATTGCATCTTTGCATTTAATGCGAAGGGCAACTGTCTCTACGATGCGGAATACGTGATTGAAGTCTTTTGTTTCTAAATAGCCGGTTTCTATGTCTTTGCCAATGGCAAGATCCATGTATTGAGGTTCTGCACATACCATTATTGCCTTTTGCTCGCCTAAAACCGGGGAGTTATAGAGATGGCCGTTTAACATTTTTTTAATGCGCTCTTCTTCTGTCATTCCCAGTGAAGGCTGCAGGCGGTGCAGCTTGAAATACATATCAGGGCTTAAGATTAGGCAGTATCTGCCGATAAGGCTTTTGCTTTGAAACATGGCTATGGCAGACATGACATCGGTAAAGGCATTATCGCCAACGGACCAATCGGATCTTTGGATTTTGGAAGCGCCTTTTGCGGTAAAGAGACCTTCTAAACCTAAGAATTCACTGCCGAAGAAAATGAGCCTGTCTTCTTTTTGTGCCAAGGCCTGTGCTGCCATTATGGCTTTTGACAAATCCAATGGCTGCCCTGTTGCCTCGCTGCGCTCAATGTCTCTCCAGTATAGAACAAAATCTTCGTGTAATTGTGGCAATTCTACATAACGCCGTCCTACTGTTTTAACGACGCCGTCTTTGTCTTCTTCAGCGGAAGTAGTTTCATCGATGTTAATACTTGTAGTTCCCGCACCTAGAGGCCCATATAGAGACAAGAATCTCCGGCCAACTAAGTTTTTCTTTACGGTATCTACAACCTGTGTATCAATTTGTTTCCAAAAATCCTCTGAAAAGGAGACCGTATCTCTGGCGAGAAAATCCATTTTTCTTCCTCCCCCGTAACTTATTCTTCTTTTAATAAACTACCTACGGTAGTGCCGGGTTTTGGTGGTGCCTTTATTCCCAATTCGTCCATCATTTCTTTAACTTCTTCTTCACCCTCTAAAAAGAAATCAGTTTCTGTGGGGTCTAAGTGGCGGAGTAGTGTCATCAGTTCGCCAACGTGCGCTTTTTCTTCGTCTCTAATATCACCAAGGACTTTTTTGGCAAACTCATCATCGGTTGCTTGAATGTGGGCATCATAAATATAAATTGCTTCCAACTCTGCTGCAATATTTAGGCGGAGTGCTTGAATCAGTTCCTTTTTGGTCATTTTGCGTTCCACATTGCCGCTAAATGGATTTGCAAAAGTTGGCATAGTAACATCCCCTTTTATTTAAATAATTGTAATTAGTAAAAAATACTAACTTTTTCAAGTTCATTATATTAAATAGTATTCATTACTGTCAAGGCTATTTGGCATTCTATTCAAGATTATGTAAAAAAGGATATAATATTATCTATTCAAATTTGGAATAATTCTGATATAATTTAAAGAAAAGATTGGACTTATCTATTTAAGGATGATTTCAATGAAAAGAAATTTAAATAATGTGAAAGCAAAGATAAAAAAGCTAATAGCTTACATAGAAGAAAAAGAAAATATAATCGCACTTTATATTTTTGGCTCTTTTGGAACTCCTAATCAGAATTTAAGTAGTGATATGGATTTTGCAGTATTATTTAAGGATAGCCCTTCGCTACTTAATGAACTTGAGCTAGAATCCGATATTTGCCAGATACTTGAGCGAGATGATGTAGACATTGTGAACCTAAATAAAGCACCTATTGATATAAGTCATCAAGTATTGTATACTGGCGACTTGTTGTTTTGCAGAGATGAAATTTTGCTTGCTGATTTTAAAGAAAAGGTATTTAACATTTATGGTGACTATGGCATAGTGCTCAAGAAGTTTTATGATGATTATCTGGAAGGAATGAGAGAAGAGTATGGCACAAATTGATAAAAAACGAGTACTGGATAAAATTAGAATTATTCAAGATTGCTTATATAAATTACGTGCTTTATCCCAGCTTTCTATTGACGATTTTACTTCTGACTTTAAAAATTTTGACTCTGCAAAATATAACCTACAAATAGCTATAGAAGCCATGATAGACATTGGAAATCATATAATATCCCGTAAAGGACTTGGAGCTCCTAAAACATATCGTGATACATTTGAAATTTTACACAAAGGCAATATTATATCTAAAGAAAATGCGGCCACTTATAAACTCATGGCCAGATTTAGAAATAGGATCGTGCATTTTTACGATGAAGTAGACGACAGGGAAGTTTATAATATATTACAAAATAATTTGAGTGATTTTAGCTCTTTTATAGAACATATAAATAAATTATTGAATTAATGCTGATTTATTTCGTCCAAATACTTTTCAAAAGACAAAGCTCCTTTTCATCTTCATCTACTATGCTGTGCCGACATGTTATTTCATTATCTTGTTTTAAGATTTGAGTTAAGGCTTTTATGGTTTTGTTGTAAGTGGTTTCTTTTTTGTAAATTACTTTAAGGTTTTTCAAAGTGTATTTTAATATAATGTCAAGGGGGATTGCCTCAATGGCCCATGCGGCATATTTTACATTGTTTACGTGCATGTTGGTATCAATATCGCTGTATCTTACGTTAAATATTTTTTCTGTGTCAACAGAAGCAGGCGGTGCTATATCTTCAATCTCTAAAGAATTGTCAGAGCCAACTTTATATATTTCGTACATCTCCCGTGGGATTTTCATAGGGTGTTTTTTCGCAGTGTTTACAAAAAGCCACTGAGAATTGGCACTTACCAGTTTTTCACCCTTTAGGCTTAAAATTTCAAACCAGCGGTAGGCATAAAACTTGTAAAAGGAATGGGGAGCAGTCCTAACTTTTACCTTTTCACCAAATACCGGGTACTTGTATATATTTATATCCCATTTATATAGCATCCAGGCTAAATTTCGCTTTTGAAGAAAATCTATTCCTACTCCCAGGTTTTCACTTTGACAAGTTGCTACATCATCAAAATAATTCATCAAACTGGTTACAAGGGCTCTTTTTTTATAGTCAACTTCATAGTAATGAATGCGATATTCCTGTTCAAATAAATTGGGCTTCAAAGTTGGCACCTCCGACAAAATTACAAATATCACAATTTCAATACTATCACAAAATCATCTTAAAGTCACATTTGTTTACAATAAAAGCAAGGATTGACATTTCCAGGTATTTGCAGTTATTATTAAGAAAAGAAACAAAAATTTTTGGAGGTTTTCCAATGAAGAAAAAAGTTTTGGTATTTTCAGCTGTCGTATTAGTTGCGGTCTTTTTAATTTCAACATTTGCCTTTGGCGCTTCAGCAGCTAAAGACATTAAGGCATACTATAAAAATATTAAAATTAAGGTGAATGGAAAAATAATCAATGTAGGAGATACCGAGCCGTTTATTTATAATGAGCGCACTTATGTTCCAATAAGGCTCGTTAGTGAGGCCTTGGATAAGGTAGTAGAATGGGACAACAATCAAAATATGGTAATAATTAATGATAAATCACCATCTGAATTATCTCAGCAATTAGCGGCAAAAGATGCACAGATACAAAATCTCACGTATCAAAATTCCTTGTTACAAGGCAAAGTTATTGAACTGCAAAAAACTATAGATGAATTAGAATCGGAAAAAAAGAAAGTTGAAGATAAAAAAGAAGATGCCGATGAATACATTGAGGACTATCTTTATGACGAGTATTCAGAGTGGAGAGATATTGAATTTGATTTTAATGTAAAAGAATCCAAAGGTGACTTCATTCTTACTATAAAGTTTGACAGAAGCGACTTTAAATCTGAGTGGAACAAATTAACTGAATCCAAAATTGTAGATTGGCTCGAGGATATATATGACTTCATTGAAGATGAGTTTCCTGATGCAGGATTTGAGGGCACCATATATGATACCGATGAAAAAGAAGATTTAGTGGAATTTGAAGAGTCCAAAGGCAAAATAAAGGCAAGATTTTATGATTATGATTATGACAACGATTATGATGAGCTGGAAGATGACTTAAATTACTACTTTGGGTCAGGACTTTCTACATACCATAAAGACTTTGGCAAATTAAAGGCTGATATAGAAGTAGATGAGTACGACTATGATGATGAGGTTTATATAACCATAATAGTTGATACTTCCAGGTATGGTGATGAATGGGAAGATGTTAGGGATACAGTCGCCGCTGATGACTGGCTGTATGATATTATCGAATATGCCTACGATGAATTGGATGACTTTGCTATATACGGCCATGTGGAAAACAGCAAAGGAAAGACTGAGGCCACATTTGAGTGCAGCTCTTCAGGGCGCATTAAGATAAATTGGAAGTAAGAAAACAACAAGCGGCTGATTCTTAAAGAGTCAGCCGCATTAAAGTTGAAATGATACAAAACAAATGGAGGCTGTTGTGGGCGATAATAAGGGCATTTCGCTAGTAATTGTCATATTTGTAACGACAATTGCTTTGTTGCTTGGCACAGCAATTTTAAATATGTCAACTAGTGAGTATCTGATGGTATCCTATGCAAGGGATTATACGGCTGCCTGCTACTTGGCTGAAGGCGGCATTCAAAAGGGTCTTTCCATTTTAAAAGAAAATCCTGACTATAGAGGGGAAACCGGTTGGGAAAGGTTAGGCGAAGGTCAGTATAAAATTAAGGTATCGCAAGAGCCGGGAACTAATATTGTAACAATTGCATCTACCGGAAAGATAAACGAGGCTGAAGTTTTAATAAGTGTAAAAGCTGATGTATATGTAGAAATTGATGAAGAATCAAATTTCGACCCACCACAGGCAATTGTACAAATACATGTTTTGTCTTGGGACTATGAAGGTCCCATTTAATCATGTTAAAAAACATAAGTTTTAAAATTGCGTATATTTAAATTAGGTATTGAATAATTATACGTAAAGGTGTATAATTATAAAACGATTAAATGAATATTTGAGGACTGAGGAGGATAAAGATGAAAAGTGTGGGGAAAATCCTAATTTGCGTATTATGTCTAACTTTAATATTAGGTATTGCTGCAGGTTGCGGAAAAAGCCAGCAGCCAACTCAAAACAGCTCAAGTGGCAATGAACAGCAAGAAGGTGAAAAGCAGGTATGGGTTGTAGGAACATCACCTGACTACCCGCCTTTTGAATTCGTAGACGAGAAGGGTGACTATGCAGGGTTTGACATGGATCTCATTCGAGAAGTGGGCAAACGCCTGGGTGTCGAAGTTAAGATTGAAGCTTTAGAATTTGAAAGTTTGATAGCATCTCTCAAGCAGGGCAAAATAGACGCTATTATCGCTTGTATGAGCCCGGATGAGGAGAGACTTAAAGAGGCTGACTTTACAAAACCTTACTATAAGACAAAACATGGGATTGTAGTAAATCCAGACAGCGACGTGGATGTTAAAGAACTTGATGATGTTTTAACATACGAATTTGGTGTTCAAACCGGCACCACCATGGCTACTTGGGCCAAGAATCAGATTGAAAAAGGAGCAGTAAAGGAATCCCAGGTTAAATACTATACAGATGCAAATGCGGGAGCTCTTGATGTGAAAAACGGCAGACTAGGTGCTTTTGTAGTAGACTTGCCTGTGGCATATGAAAAGGCAAAAGAGTTAGGCTTAGAAGTAGCAGTGGAGACAGTTCTGGAAAATGACGAAAATCCTGGAATTGTTCTGAGAAAAGGTTCTACAGAAATGATAGAGAAGCTCAATAAAATCATCGATGATATGATGGCTGACGGTACTATACAGCAGCTAGAAGAAAAATGGCTTAAGCAGCAATAATTTGGGGGTTTTTTAATGAAAACAGAGATCTTATTTTTGAAGCAGGAAGATGTAATTGAAGCTGGAATATTGAATATGGCAAAAGTATTGGAAATGGTTGAGAAGGCCTTCTACCTGGAAAGCCAGGGAGAGATTATAAATCCTCCAAAAACTGTCTTTGGAATTCCCATAGGCCAAAACCCAAGCTCCCATTTCTTCTCAATGCCGGTATATATGGGGGGCGATGTGAACAGGCCTGGAATAAAGTGGGCGGCTGAGTCCATGACTAATGCCAAGACCGGAAATTTGCCCATGGGAATTGATCTGATAATTTTAAGTGACCCTGTCACGGTGCAGCCAGTAGCCATTATGGATGGCATGGTAATCACCGCTATGAGGACTGCTGCTGCGGCAGGAGTTGCTGCCAAATATCTAGCACCGAAGGGTGCCAAGGTAGCAGGCTGCGTAGGAGCAGGAGTCATCGGCCGGACCATGATTATGGCATTAAAAGAGGTGCTTCCCAGCCTAGAAGAGATTAGGTTGTGTGATTTAAACCTTGAAAAAGCGGAGAAACTCGCAGCAGAGTTTGAAGGTATAATAAATGTAATCCCAACAAATAATTTAGAAGAGGCTTTAACTGATGCCGACGTAGTTGCAACCATGACAACTGCTAAGAAGCCTTTTGTGAAAGCCGAGTGGATAAAAGACGGGGCAATGATTATACAAATGAGCGCGTGTGAAGTTGAAGCGGGTGTAGTCAAAAAGGCTGACAAAATCGTCGTCGATAGTTGGGAACAGATGAAGAAAAATGACCTTTCCATTATAAAACAGATGGTTGACAGCGGCGATTTAGATGAAAAAGATATCTGGACTTTAAACCAAGTTGTATGCGGAAATAAACCCGGTCGGGAAAACGATGAAGAGACTACTATGTTTAGCTCCCGAGGTATGGGCTGCTTGGATATAATAATTGGTGATCATATTTATAAAGAGGCTCTTAAGAAAGGCCTCGGACAAAAGCTTGTATTATGGGATGAAGCGAAATGGGTTTAAATATAAGTGCAAATAAAGTATTAGCCAGTATTCCCTACCTCTTTGAAGGGGTAGGGATAACCCTTGAAATAACCATATTGGCCCTTTTACTGGGAACTTTGCTGGGGCTCGTATTGGCAATAATAAGGGTTTATGGCAGTGGTGCGTTTCGTCAGTTTGCCGTGATTTATAGCCGCCTCGTCAGAAGTTTGCCACTGCTTGTTATTTTATTTATGCTGTATTTTCTGGGATCTGAAATAATAGACATACCGGCTTTCTGGGCTATAATTTTGGCTCTGGCGATTCACTCTGCTGCATATCAATCGGAGATTTTTCGCGGTGCCATCCAATCAATAAGTAAAGGCCAGATGGAGGCAGCCTTGGCGTTAGGAATGAGCAAGTACCAAGGCATTTTTTACGTCATATTGCCTCAAGCTTTAAGAAGAGCCATTCCATATTGGGCTAATGAAGCCACAATAGTGTTAAAGGATTCTTCTTTAGCTTACGCCTTGGGCGTTACTGAATTAATGCGCCGCGGTGAATACGTAAGCGCACGTACGTCTCAGCCCCTAATCACATATATAGTAGTTGGCCTTATATATTTATTGCTGACTTATGTCTTTACTAAGAGTATGGCTCGGGTTGAATCAAAAGTAAAAATTCCGGGCTTGGAAAGGTGAAATTTCTATGGCGAAACCTATTTTACGCGTTGAAAACATACACAAAAAATTTAAAGGCACAGAGGTGCTTAAAGGTTTGTCGCTGACGGTGTATGAAGGTGAAGTTGTGGTTATAATCGGCCCCAGCGGAACCGGTAAGAGCACTCTCCTTCGCTGCATCAATCGACTGACAGAGCCAGATTCCGGTGATGTTTATTTAGAAGAGCAGAAAATTGAGCCTGGCAAATCAAATTTTAGCTACATCCGTCAGCAGATAGGAATGGTTTTCCAGGATTTTAATCTTTTTAACCACTTGACAGCCCTGCAAAATGTGGCAATTGGCCCCATTAAAGTTAAGAAAATGGACAAGAAAAAAGCTTATGACCTTGCTATGAAAGAGCTCGCAAGAGTAGGTTTGGCAGAAAAGGCCGCAAATTATCCTGCTGAACTTTCCGGAGGACAAAAACAGCGTGTAGCTATCGCGAGAGCTCTGGCAATGGACCCGAAGATTATGCTCTTTGATGAACCTACTTCTGCCCTTGACCCCGAACTTATCGGAGAAGTTTTGGAAGTTATGAAAGATTTGGCTAATGCGGGCATGACCATGGTTGTAGTAAGCCACGAAATGGGATTTGCCAGAGAAGCTGCCGACCGCATTGTTTTTTTGGAAAATGGGGTAGTTGCGGAAATGGGTAGTCCTGAAAAGATTTTTAACAATCCGGAAAAAGAGCGGACTCGCGAATTCATCAGCAAAATAACCAGGTTAAATAGCGTTGCAAAAGGCCGGGAGGTCTTGTAAATGATAGATCACATTCAATATTTTATTTCCATATGGCCGGAACTTTTCAAAGGTTTGGCTGTGTCCTTAGAGCTTTCAGTAGGAGCATTGCTTTTGGGCCTTGTGATAGGCCTGCCCATGGCTTTGATGAGAACTTATGGAAAGGGCATTGTCAAGGCTTTTGCCGTTGGATATATTGAGTTAATCAGAGGCACGCCCATGATTGTGCAGCTTTTTTTGATTTATTACGGCCTTCCCGACTTAGGGATACTTCTGGACAGGGTGCCGGCAGCTATTATAGCTTTAGGAATAAACAGCAGTGCATATCAGGCCGAATATTTCAGAGGCGCCATTTTATCTATTGATGAAGGTCAAGGCCTTGCAGCCCAGGCCCTCGGCATGACAAAACGGCAGGCGATTTTAAATATTATTTTGCCTCAAGCATTGAGACTTGTAATACCGCCATGGTCTAATGAAGTCATATACATGGTAAAATACACTTCAGTGGCTTTTCTTATTGCAGTGCCGGAGCTTATGGCCAGAGGCAAGATGATCATAAGTCAGACCTTTAAACCTTTAGAAACCCTTTTTTGGGTAGGCGTCATCTACATTATCGTTCTGTCTATTATTGCAAAGGTTGTAGACATAATAGAAAAGAAGCTGGCAATACCAGGATTTCAAATGAGCGGGGAAGATTAAAAACCTGCTCTTTTTTGTTTATAAAATTTCCTTATAAATATCTTCTATTGCAAACCTTCCATCGGATTCCAAAAAGTCCAGAATTAAATCCAGCTGCCTGTCCACCAGCTTACTGCTGTTTGATACACAGGCGATTCCTATGGTCGCTTGGCGCTTTAAATCCTGTTTGTCCACTTCTGCTATAGAAACATTGTATCGATTTTTTATTCGGTCTATGACGCTCTTTATTATCTGCCTTTTTTCCTTTAGAGAAAAGATATCCCCTAATGAAAGCTCTACCGTCAAAATCCCCACTACCATTAACTATCACCTAATACTAATTATTTTCTGTATCTTATCAAATTTATATAATCATTTCAAACCCCACTGAAATATGATATATTAGGATTGTGGGGGTCTGCTATGTACCAATTTGTGATTATCGCAATATCATCTTATATTTTAGGCAGCATATTTACATTAAAAAATGGTTGCAGAAAATATACCATTGAGTTTGCAAAGGGCTTATTGGTGCCTTTAGTTTCGGGTTTTTATGTTCATTCGGGCTTGTCTTACCTAATGGCTTCGGTTGGAGTCTTGGCAGCTCAGAGCAGGCCGGCATTCTCTAAGAATAATGGGTATACCGGTGAAATAGTTTCCCTAGGAATTGTTTTCTTTATGTCACCGGTTTTTGGCATGGCACTTGCCTTGATGTTTTTTGTAATAAAAAAGATTACCGGAAACTATGATCAAGCGGTATTTGTATCTTCGTTGATGATTCCGGTTATGGCTTTTAAAATATTTAGCAGTGATAGTTTTATAATAATATCTTTAATAATTTTTGCAAACCTCGTAATTCAGTTTTGGCCGCTATTTCTTTCAAAGAGAATAAAATCTGCGGTGCTTTACGATATGGCGGTAGGGATAGGAGTACTTGGGTTTTTGATACTACTTTACTTTAACAAATATGTTTATAGAGGTTTTGGAGCACAGACAGATATTATTCGTCACGGACCGGAGCAGATTAAATATGTGGCTTTGACCTTTGATGACGGTCCGGATCCGCTATATACTCCAAAAATCCTAGATATATTAAAAGAGAAAAATGTTCCGGCTACATTTTTCCTTATAGGTAAAAATGCAGAGGCTTATCCGGAAATTGCCAAGAGGATAGTGGCGGAAGGCCACTCAATTGGAAATCACACTTATTCCCATAAAAGCCTAATACCGCTGTCGGCAAAAAATACGTATAAAGAAATAAAAAATGCTGAAGCTGCTATAGAAGAAGCTACCGGAATCAGACCAACGCTGTTTCGCCCGCCCAGAGGAGTATATTCCGGTTATGCCCGAAAGCTGCTGAAGGAAGAGCGCTACACCCTGGTGCTTTGGGACGTATCTACAGAGGATTGGGCTGAACTGGCCCCAAAAAAGATCGTAGCCAATGTGATAAACAGGGTTAAACCGGGTTCCATTATTTTGCTTCACGACAGTGGCGATTTGTTAACTTTTAGGGGAGGCAACAGAAACTCCACTGTAAAGGCTCTACCTGAGATTATAGACAAGCTAAGGGACGAGGGGTATGAATTCTTGACTGTTGATCAGATGATATTTATTTCTGAACTTATGGAAACGGAGGAATACTCCCTTGAAGATTACCTTGGCCCAATCCCAGCACAATGATACGATAGTGGAAATATTTTGTTCCGCTTTTGAAAACAGCATAACATTTTTCACGCCGGTTACTGAGCAGGTTAAAGCTGCTATAAGGGATGTGTTTGGTTTACTTCACCGGGTTTTTGGACAAGGTTTCTTTGTAGCAGTTGAAAATGACAAGGTGTGCGGATATATTATAATGGCTGATGATATTAAACGATTGTGGCGAGAAGCTATCACATCAGGCTTCCTCAAAAACGCCTTAATTTCAGCGGTAACCGGCAAATATGGTCTTACACTTTCTACCCTCTATAAAATTGTGAAAAATAAACTGCTGTATTTTCGATTTGAGATGACCACCGAACCTTCGGCACAAGTTTTATCTATTGCTGTTCATCCTGAACATCAGGGCAAGGGGATAGGTCAAAAGCTGCTGGAAAGGGGCATAAGCCATATAGAGGCTTTAGGGATAAAGAAAATAAAGCTGGAGGTAAGACCCGACAACATAGCGGCTGTTAGAATATATGAGAAATACGGATTTTGCCAAGTAGGGAAAGCTGAGGATTTACAGGGGAAATGGCTTATAATGATGAGGGAGGATAAAAAATAAGTTTGCCCTGGCGAAAACTGTATGTTAATATAACTAGAAGTTAGAGATATTATACTGAATGAACTGGAGGTGGAAAATTGAATAAGCAGCATAATAATGAAATCTTGCCAAATGTCATGGCACAGTTAATCGCTATGCAGCAGGATGAAATTACAGATTATGCGACTTATAAAGCTATAGCGGAAAAAATAAAAAATGTAGAAAACAGAAACATCCTTGAAAAGATTGCAGCTCAAGAAAAAAAGCACTATGAAATATTAAAAAAATATACAAATCGCAGCTTAAAACCAGAGGGTTTCAAAGTATGGTGGCGAAAACTGATGGCCAGCCTCCTTGGTTTTACATTTACAATAAAATTAATGGAAAATAGTGAAGTTGTAGCTCAGGAAAGTTATGAAGAACTGATTAGGGAAGTGCCTGAAGCCGAGAAAATAGTTATAGAGGAAGAAGAACATGAGAAGGAACTTATGAACATGCTTGAAGAGGAGAGACTCCAGTATGTAGGCTCAATGGTATTGGGGTTAAATGACGCGCTGGTAGAACTTACGGGAACCCTTGCGGGTCTAACTCTTGCCCTTCAAAACACTCGCATTATAGCCCTTTCAGGGCTTATTACCGGGATTTCTGCCACCCTTTCAATGGCATCCAGTGAATTTTTATCTGCAAAGAGCGAAGGTAGCAAAGACGCGCTAAAATCCAGCTTCTATACGGGTATCGCTTATCTTATAACTGTGGTAATGCTGATTTTGCCCTATTTATTGTTTCCTTCGCAAAGATACATGTTTGCACTTGTAACAATGCTGATTACTGTTGTAGCAATTATCGCCGCATTTAATTATTACATAGCAGTCGCAAAGGATTTGCCCTTTAAGCGCCGGTTCCTTGAGATGGCAATAATTAGCTTAAGCGTTGCAGCCCTTTCCTTTGTAGTGGGCCTAATAGTAAAAAGCGCATTAGGCGTTGATATATGACCTGCAAAAAGCCGCGTTTTAACCGCGGCTTTAGTTTGTGCGAACGAAACTCTGGCTCATCTATATTTTTGCGATTTCGGTGCTGTTGACAAAGGAATAAATTTTGTGCTATACTTTTAACGAGTCATTCGGAGGGGTGTCCGAGTGGTTTAAGGAGCTGGTCTTGAAAATCAGTGTCTCGAAAGAGCCGTGGGTTCGAATCCCACCCCCTCCGCCATAAAAACTGACAACCGATATGGAGAGATGGCCGAGTAGGTCGAAGGCGGTCGCCTGCTAAGCGACTATACGGACTAAAATCCGTATCGAGGGTTCGAATCCCTCTCTCTCCGCCACTTACATGCGCCTGTAGCTCAATTGGATAGAGCGTCTGACTACGGATCAGAAGGCTGTGGGTTCGATTCCTGCCAGGCGCACCATTTTTGTTTTGCGCCCGTAGCTCAGCAGGACAGAGCAGCGGTTTCCTAAACCGCGTGCCGGGGGTTCGAGTCCTCCCGGGCGCACCATAGACACTTGGAAAATTTTATAAGGGTTGTAAGTAAGAATGCCCACACTCAATAACCAAAGAGATGACTTGTTTTTCATGAGGTTTGCCCTCCAAGAAGCTCAAAAGGCAGCAGATATAGATGAGGTACCTATTGGGGCAGTGATTGTCAAAGACAACCAAATCATAGCTAAAGCACACAACCTTAGGGAAACGCTACAGGACGCAACAGCTCATGCAGAGCTTTTGGCAATCAGAAAAGCCTGCGAGGTATTGGGCACTTGGAGGTTAATTGGTTGCTCTTTATATGTGACGCTAGAGCCTTGTCCCATGTGCGCCGGAGCTATTATACTCTCAAGAGTTGATAGAGTAGTGTTTGGCGCAAAAGACCCTAAAGGCGGCGCATGTGGAAGCATAGTAAACCTCCCAGCTGATAAAAGATTTAATCACCGACCAGAAATTGTGGAAGGTGTGCTGGCTGACGAGTGTGGTGACATATTAAAAAAGTTTTTTAAGAGCAAACGATACCGGGCATCCGAGTAGTCTGGTCTTTAGACTGCTAATGTGGAGAGATGGCCGAGAGGTTGAAGGCGCTCGCCTCGAAAGCGAGTGGGCGGCAACCCCGTCCCGTGAGTTCGAATCTCACTCTCTCCGCCATTTAAATACAAGCCGGATGTCGGTATTTAAAAATATAATAGCATTTACGGAGAGATGGCTGAGCTGGTCGAAGGCGCGCGACTGGAAATCGCGTAACCGTGTTAAAACGCGGTTCGAGGGTTCGAATCCCTCTCTCTCCGCCATTTAGAAAATAAAATTTTATATAATATATATAAGAAAGACCACTATAAAGTGGTCTTTCGTGTTTCTAGTATAAAAATTAATCAGGAGCATTGCCTGAGTTAAATTGTTCTAAATAACCCAAAACATGCACATTCTGTATGGCATTTTGCTCCTTGATTTAGGGTATTAAATATAGTAAAATATTATAGACACTTAATTTAAATGTTTATAAGTTTGCCGTGCTAGATGGGGAGGTAGCGGTGCCCTGAACCCACAATCCGCTACAGTGGGATCGAATTCCCTCTAGAGGTCTTATCCCTGTGGGGTCCGGCTTTGACAAGTGGTGAGGATGGCCGGGTCCTGCGCAATGGAACCTTTCGAACCCCGTCAGGTCCGGGAGGAAGCAGCGGTAAGGAAGTAATTCCATGTGCCGCAGGGGAGCCTGGTCGGAGCTAACTGTCATTGTAACGCTCGGAGGGAAAGATCGACGGAGGGTGCACGGCATAAATTTTAGCCGCCGACAAGATCGGCGGCTTTTTAAAATCCAAAGTGTCATTTTACATATTTTAGGAGAGGTTATTATGTCTTATGTGGCCCTTTATCGAAAATACCGTCCCCAGAGTTTTGATGATATTGTAGGGCAAGATGCCATTGTGACCACATTAAAAAATCAATTGACCAGTGGGAAAATCGGGCACGCTTATCTGTTTTGCGGTATGAGGGGAACGGGCAAGACCAGCACTGCTAGAGTTTTTGCAAAAGCCCTCAACTGTGAAAAAGGCCCTACTGCAAGTCCCTGCAATTCATGTGCATCCTGCAGAGCAATATCCAGTGGCAGCATGATAGATGTAATTGAAATGGATGCTGCATCAAACAGAGGTATTGAAGATATTCGTTACCTAAGGGAAAAGGTAAATTTTGCTCCGTCAGAGGGCCGATATAAAATTTATATTATAGATGAAGTGCACATGCTTACTACCGAAGCATTTAATGCCCTTTTAAAGACCCTTGAGGAACCTCCGGCCTATGTGGTATTTATTTTAGCTACCACTGAACCTAACAAATTGCCCCAAACAATTCTATCAAGGTGCATGAGATTTGATTTTACTCGGATTAGCACCGCTGAAATCGTTGCGAGACTCAAGAAAATACTGACGGATTCAGGTATTGAAGCTGAGGATAAGGCATTAGTTCAAATAGCTCAAAGTTCCCAGGGGTCAGTGAGGGATGCTTTGAGTTTGCTTGACAAGGCAATTGCATATAGTGAGAAAAAACTAAGCTATGAACAGGTTCTGACATTGTTAGGTGCTGTAAGCCATGAGGTTTTTTACCGTATTTCTAAAGCGGTTTTGCAATGTGAGAGTGCCGCAGTACTTGAAATACTAGACCATATTGTGAAACAGGGCAAGGATTTGTTTAGATTTCTGGATGATTTGCTGGAACATTTCAGGAATTTATTGATGGTCTCTATTAATGCTGATAGAAAGCTTATTGATGTTATAGATGAAGATTATGCAAAACTTCAGCAGATTGCACAAGGATATACCAAAGAGAAGCTGCTGTCGATCATAGATATCTTAAAAGATGCTGCAAATGATGTAAAGTGGTCATCGCAGCCCAGAATAGTGGTAGAAGCTGCTTTGGTTAAACTGACACTTTTAGGTTTGTGGGAAAAAGAAGAAGGTTACATTTCCAGAATACAGCACCTGGAAAATCAGGTGGCAGCTTTACAAAGGCAACTGGAAAATATAAATCAAATTAAACAGGATGTTGTTGTAACACCAAACGTAAACTCTTTAGCGCCTAAACCTGTAAAAAGTCAAGATATGACACTAATCGACACTAAAGATGTGGGACAAGAGCAGGTCGAATCGCCAAAGGACAAAGCAGAGAAAACTAATGCAGATGGTGATGTCATTGGCTTATTGCGAGAAGATTGGCCCAAGGTGTTAGAGAGGCTGAGCAGTCAAGGTAAGATGACCCTTCTTTCGACACTTAAAGCTGGGAAAATAGTTCCGGCCAAAGTTGAGGAGAGAAAACTATACCTGATAAATCACGGCGATGCAGTTTATGAAGAAATAATACTAGCAGAAAAGCATACAATAGAAGAGATTATTAAACAGGTTTCCAATGTGGACATAATTATTAAAGGGTTTGTAAGAGAGGAAAGCGCTTCTCAGGAGGAGCCAAAGGTCCAACAGACAGGTGAGCCTATAGAGAATAGTGAATTATCCGATGAGGAATTTGGTAAAAGAGTTATTGAGATTTTTGGCAAAGATAATGTTACATTTATAGATTGAATAATAATTAAGGAGGCGGAATTAATGAGAAACATGGGAAATATGAATAAACTGATGAAGCAAGTCCAAAAAATGCAGCAGGATATGATGAAACTTCAAGAGGAGCTAAAAGAAAGAACTGTGGAAGCTACTGCCGGTGGTGGAGTGGTCAAAGTAATAGCCAGCGGAAAAAAACAGCTTGTAGGCATTGAAATCGACCCGGAAGTAGTAAACCCAGATGACGTAGAAATGTTGCAGGATTTAATAATGGCAGCGGCTAATGAAGCGCTGCAGAAAGCTGAAGACATGGTAGCTAGTGAAATGAGTAAACTCACCGGCGGCCTCAATATGCCAGGGCTTTTTTAAGGTAGCTGAGACCTAAATGGCTTATTATGCAAAACCACTAGAGCGACTCATTGAAGAACTTTCTCGACTGCCAGGAATAGGGCCAAAAACAGCACAGCGATTGGCCTTTTACATCTTAAAAATGCCCGAAGAACGCGTATCAAGTCTGGCCGAGGCTATTTTACAGGCTAAAGAATCCATAACCTATTGCTCTATTTGCGGCAATCTTACCGATGTAGATCCCTGCAGCATTTGTGAGGCTCCCTATCGAGACAAGAATGTGATTATGGTTGTGGAAGACCCAAAAGATGTAGTTGCTATAGAGAAGACTCGGGATTATAAAGGGCTTTACCATGTACTTCATGGAGCCATATCTCCTCTTGAAGGTATAGGGCCCGATGATATTAAGATTAAAGAGCTGCTGGCAAGAATAACGCCGGAAGTTAAAGAAATAATCCTGGCCACAAATCCAAATGTGGAAGGCGAAGCTACTGCCATGTACCTGGCCAAGTTGTTGAAGCCTTTAGGCGTAAAGGTTACACGCATAGCTCACGGCATTCCTATGGGCGGAGACTTGGAGTATGCCGATGAAGTAACACTCACCAAGGCCCTAGAAGGCCGAAGAGAAATATAGAGTAAAAATGTAGTTGTCTACATCAAATAAACTCCTTTCATTTTTCAAATGTTTGAGAAGGAGTAAATAAAGTACTTGCATAAAACCATAGGGAAAAGGTGAAGGTGTGCCTTGGAACTATGGTTTTTTTGTTAGGATTTTTAGGATAGAAAGGGACAAGGGATAAGGCTTAAATTTAGCAAAATCAATGGATTGATAGATTGAATGGAATGAAAAATGGACAGGAGAAATGGAAAAAATTCTCCTTAACCCTTCTCCCTTAACCCTCAATCCTGAAAGCACTTTATTTTAATTTTTTGCTCCGAAAATTCAAAAATGCAACTACTTTAATGAGTCAGGTTCAAGGTCAGAGGAATTAAGTGGAAAACTGGAAGAGAATAACAAGCCGCTATTATCAAGGGTTTGAGAGGTGTTGGTCAAAGGAGTTTATTTGAAAAGGGAAATGAGTTTGTTTGAGGTGCATAGTTCATTGTACTTTCAACCTAAAGTTTTTCAACAAGTAAAAAATTCTTCAAGAGTAGGAGAAATCGCAGGAGAAAATCCAAGATGTCTCCTACTTTTTTTATATTTCTTTTCAGCTATTTTCAAAGCCAATACCAGTTAAATATGGTACAATGTTGATAACATAATCGAGCGGGTTTTATTACTTTTCCTAATACAGAAGAAAGGAGGTAATGATAGTGGGAATAAACAAAAAAGCTTTGTCGGAAGAAGATATAAAAATGAAATATATTACTCCTGCCATAAAAAGGGCAGGATGGGATATAAAAAGCCAAGTAAGAGCTGAGTATACTTTTACTGATGGTAGGATTATCGTAAGGGGAAACCTTGTTGCCAGGGGGAAGAAGAAAAGAGCAGACTATATTTTAAGCTATAAACCAAATATGCCTTTAGCGATTATAGAAGCAAAAGACAATAAAAAACCACTGGGTGCAGGAATGCAGCAAGCTCTGGAATATGGAGAGATTTTAGACATTCCATTTATATACAGCTCCAATGGAGATGGTTTTTTAGAACATGATAAATTTACCGGAAAAGAAAGAGTGTTAAGTTTAGATGAGTTTCCGAGTCCAAATGAACTGTGGGAAAGATACAAAAAGGGAAAAGGAATACAGCCCCATGAAGAAAAGATTATAAAAGAAGATTATTTCTTTGATATGAGTGGTAAAACCCCGAGATACTATCAAAGAATAGCAATTAACAGGACTATAGAAGCCATAGCAAAGGGTCAGAAGAGAATACTCCTTGTCATGGCAACGGGAACAGGGAAAACCTATACGGCTTTTCAGATTATATATAGACTGTGGAAGTCGAGGACCAAAAAGAGAATACTATTCCTTGCAGATAGGAATATATTAATTGACCAGACTATGGCGAATGATTTTAAACATTTTGGAGACAAAATGATAAAAGTAAACAGAAAAAATATAAGCAAAGCTCATGAAATATATTTAGCATTATATCAAAGCATGACTGGAAGTGAAGAATGGCAAGACATATATAAACAATTTAGTCCTGATTTCTTTGATTTGGTAATAGTAGATGAATGCCATAGAGGTTCTGCTAGAGATAATTCAGCATGGAGAGAAGTATTGGAGTACTTTAGCAGTGCCACGCAAATCGGACTTACAGCAACTCCTAAAGAAACAAGAGATGTTTCTACATCCACTTACTTTGGAGAGCCAGTATATACATATTCTCTTAAACAAGGTATAGAGGACGGTTTTTTAGCACCTTATAAAGTGGTTAGAGTGTCTTTAGATAAAGACTTGGAAGGTTATAGACCTGCTAAAGGAAAAGTCGATAAGTACGGAAACCTAATTGAAGATAGAATATACAATGTAACTGATTTTGACAAAAATTTGATCCTTGAAAAGAGAACAGAAATAGTAGCCAAGAAAATTACAGAATTTTTAAAGAAGACTAATCGATTCGATAAAACCATTGTTTTTTGTGTAGATATAGAGCATGCAGAAAGGATGCGACAAGTCCTTATTAATGAGAATTCAGATTTGGTAAAAGAAAATTCCAAATATATTATGAGGATAACAGGAGACGATGAAGAAGGCAAAGCTCAACTGGATAACTTTATAGACCCGGCAAGCAAATATCCAACTATAGTAACAACATCTAAACTTTTGACAACAGGTGTAGATGCCCAAACCTGTAAGCTTATAGTGCTTGATAGCAATATTAACAGTATGACAGAATTTAAGCAAATAATCGGAAGGGGCACAAGAATTAAGGAAGAATATGGGAAATA
>ENA-OWPA01000896-OWPA01000896.1-bioreactor-metagenome-genome-assembly--contig:-NODE-896-length-27303-cov-4.610152_pt1 | contig 27303 bp, 25 predicted proteins | sample MGYA00238139_ERZ651803 | MGnify/ENA primary metagenome ERZ651803 (study PRJEB26909, sample SAMN07631231) | bioreactor metagenome | isolation source: Switchgrass digestor | place: USA: Dartmouth... | reverse complement strand
AGCTACGATAATCACCATCAGGTTGCTGGCAATGCCTGCCGCCACCGAAGCCTCACCCAGCACAATCGCACCTACAATGCTCAGCGCCTGTCCGATGGTCCTTGGCATCCGGACGCCCGCCTCACGCAGAAGTTCAAAAGCCAAAATCATCAATACTGCCTCAATAAAAGGAGAAAAAGGGATTCCCTGCCGTGAAGCTGCCAGCGTAATCATCAGCTTGAATGGGATTAACGTATGATGGAAGCTCACCAGTGCCACATACACTGCCGGCAGCAGATTTGATACTACGAGTGCCATAAAGCGCAGCAGGCGCATAAAGGTTGCAAAATAAGCATGGTCATAATAATCATCCGTAGTCTGAATGGATTCTATGTAAAGATACGGGACCGTAAGTACATAAGGCGTTCCGTCGCAGAATATGGCTATACGCCCTTCCAGCAGCTTCCCAGCCAGCTTGTCACATTTTTCACTATTCCCCACCGTGGGGAAAAGGGATAAGCGGCTGTCGGAAATGTACTGCTCGATGACCCCGCTATCAAGTATAGCATCGGCTTTGATCTTTTTAAGTCTTGTTTTTACTTCGTTGACGATCTTTTCATTGGCAACTCCCTTGATATAGCATATACAAACCTCGGTTTTGGTCTGTTTTCCTAAATGCACTATTTCCGTTTTAAGGTTGGCGTTCTTAATCCTCTTGCGGATGAGAACGATATTTGTATGCAGGCTCTCTACAAAACCTTCTCTTGATCCTCTTATCGAAACTTCTGTGTCGGGTTCTGACACCTGTCTGCCCTGTGGGTCCTTCACCCCTATAATCAAAGCTTTATTCTCTCCATCAATAAAAAGCAAAGCTTCTCCCGACAAGATATTGTTCACTGCTTGCCGCATATATTCTGTTTCTTTTAAATCGCTGTTGTTGACGACACATTTTTTCAACTGCTCGTATGCGGAGGGTTTGTCTTTCTGGAATTTTGCCTTTGAAAAATATTCAAGAATCGGACGTACCACATCCTGGTTTAGCGCCCTTTTATCAACGAAACCGCTGATATAAGCCACCACTACCCTGATGCAGCCTTCTTCTCCACATGCAATTTCTCGATAAGTAAAATCGCTGCATTCCGAAAAAACTTCATTGAGTCTTGCAATTACTTCATCAATTGCTCGCGGTATGGGTTCGTATGAATCAATGTAGGTATTGTCATTGTTAGTGTGGTTATCCCCATTATTTTGCTTGTTTATCCTTCCACCCATTTCATTATCACCCATTTTACATTATGACCATTAGTTTAGCAAAAGATACACAAACAGCATTTTCAGCAAGTTTGTTCCAAAGAAAAAAGCCCTTGTTGCAGGGCTTTTACTTCACTGTTTCCTATATAAGCTTCATCATCATATCATAGTCACCATGTCATTATAGAACTACCGCATCTGCAATGAAAACCGGCATTGAATTTTGCCGAAACCGATTATAATCTGACTCAAGTAAAATTGTCGCTGCCTGTTTATAAATTATTTTTGATAGGAATTTACTCTCATAGAACAGGCTTGCTTCTTTTTACTGATGTCTTGGTATTTTCAGAAAGTCCATGGCATACCCATACGATTCCGGCATATTTGCCAAACCGGTTGCTAATGCATAACAAGGTTTATCGACTGGTTATTTTACACTTCATTAACCCAAGGATCGCACTTGTCAATATCCGCTCCGACTCCCGGTCATAATTCTCAAAGATCCTTTTTCTTTTTTTTGTCAATAAACCTATCTATCACAAAGAGAATGAGAGTAATCACAATAAAAAGCGCATATAAAATTTTGCCTTCTTTTGTCTGAAAAGCTTCATAGTATATCATTATATTACTCCTTTGTAAAAAAATTGACATTTTATCGTATGTTCCACCAGTTCCATACAATCCCAAAATATACACAAAATATTATATAGTGATAATAAGCAGATTGCAAGTATTTTTTATTAGCAATCTGCTTATTTTAATTGTTGGTAATATTCTATACCATTATTCAGAAAGATATAAAAGAGGTGCTGATAATGGAGCATGAAGCAAAAGATTTTTCTCTTGATAACTTAGCAATCGGCAACAGACTGCGCCTTGGAAGGGAAGCCCTAGGACTTACACGGGATCAGTTGTCAGAGCTGCTGGACATATCCGGCTATTACCTTGGACAATTGGAGCGGGGAGAAAGACAAATGAGTCTGCCCTTGCTGGTAAAAGTCTGCGAAAAACTTCACCTCTCATTGGATTATCTGGTTTTGGGAAGCAATTCCCAGGAATATAAGAATATGGACGAAATAGAGGCTTTGCTGAAAAAGTGCTCAAAGACGGAAATAGAGCTAATTAAGAAGCTCATTAGAACAGTTCTTCCGTACATAAATCAGCAAAGGAAACTCTGAGCTTTGTATTTTGCTGCCTTTTATTTATAAAGGTCAAAACTATAGGTAAAATCCTTTTTCTCCGTTATCTACCCGCTGATTCTCACAGATTTTACCCATTGTTCTATCACCTGCAAAAAATAATCGAAAAACTCTTTGCGCCTTACTCCCGGGCCTGTTTTAAGGCTGGTTGAGGCAATGACTTTTCCATTTACCACATATTTTATGCTGCCTACTTCAATGCCTGAATCCACCGGTGCATGAAACTGATCCGGCAAATCTATTTGGGCTTTCAGGTTTTCGACTTCATCCTCTCTTAAAGGCAGATGAATCTCATCCACAGGAAGTATCGAAATATCTTTTCTGATACCTTTAATTACAGGAACCCTCGCCAAAACATCATTTATTTTAACCAGCGTATACATTTTATAGTTATCAAAAGCATAATCCAGAATGCTTCTGGAGCTTTTAGCCCTGGCTGTCCTACTGGAACAGTTCAACACAACGGATATATACCTTCGGTTTCCCCTGGTAGCCGAAGTAACGAGGCATCTTCCAGCTTTGCTGGTATATCCGGTTTTAACGCCGTCAGCTCCAGGATACAGATCGAGCATCTCGTTGGTATTGTAGAGGCTCCTGCCCTGAATCTGAGCCGTTTGTGTCCTGACAATCTGATTGAAGGTTTCATTGCCCAGGGCATATCTTGTAATAAGGGCGAGATCGTAAGCCGTTGAGTAGTGATCCGGATTATCAAGCCCATGAGGTGTTTTAAAATTAGTATTTTTTGCGCCTAATTGCCTTGCTTTTTCCGTCATCATCTCTGCAAAGCGTTCCACCGTTCCTCCGATGTGCTCAGCTATTGCTATGGCAGCATCATTCCCCGAGTTCAGCATCAGCCCATACAGCAAATCCCTCAGGCTAAGCTTTTCTCCCGCCCGGAGATGTATGGTAGACCCTCCTATGGCGGCGGCCCGTTTGCTTACAGTGACCATGTCGTCAAGGTTGCCGTGTTCTATGGCAAGTATGGCTGTCATTATTTTGGTTGTGCTGGCCATTGGCTTTTTAGAATAAGCATCCTTTTCATAGAGAATCCTTCCGGTCATCGCATCCATGACGATTGCAGATCCCGCATCTATCTTGGGCGGCTCGACAGGAACAGATGCTTCGACACTCTCAGAAAAAACGGGAATGTTGGAAGTCCCTTCGTATATATCGTCAGCAAAAGCCCCCATTGGTATTATTAATATAAACAGCAAAAGACTCCAGGCTGCAAGCTTCTTGTTCTTTTTCAATAGTATCACTTCTACCCCTTTTGTTCATTATTTTTTAATAATATATGAACTAACGGGAAAGTTTATAACAGCGCAGGAGATTTCCGAAGGAGGGGGACATGCAAATCCAAAATGCCGTTCCGGCAAGACTCAAAGCACTCACAGCCTCGTTATAGCTATCTTTTAGATTAATTGAACCGTATTTATCCACCATGTCTTTCAGACAAACACAAAGCCTTCTGCGTATAATAGCTCGGTAGTAGACAACTACCGCATACATATGCGGAGCAAGTGGAAAATTTTTATAGCAGGTAGTATAATATTTAATAGTGTTTATGAAAATAAAGTAGAACACTCGTATTTCTACCTTTTGGAGGAGGAAATTTTGTGAAAAACATACTGATTATTTCATCAGATTACACAGGCCATGGCCACAAAAGCATAACTGAATCGTTGAATGAGCAATTTGTAAAGCATCCAGATGTAAATGTGCATGTCATAGACGGATTTGCTCTGGCCGGAAGCCTGGGAATCAGTATCGGAAAAGCCTATGGCTCTGTGACAAGAAATGCCACAGACCTATGGAAACTGGCCTGGGAAATATCCTTAAAAAGGCCGTCCCTTATAGCGGAATTCACTGAATTGGCCATCCGCGACAAATTTCTGGAGGTGCTGAGCAAAGTTCGCCCCGACCTTATTTTGTCTGTTCATCCTGACTTCAATGGTTCGGTAATTAACATACTGGAAGAATATAAAATAAATATTCCTTTTGTAACATTGATAGCTGATCTTGTGAGTATCTCGCCGCTTTGGGCTGATCCGAGGGTGGACTATATAATTTGTCCCACCGTCGAATCAAAACTCAAATGCCTGGAGTTCGGGGTACCCGAGTCCAAGCTTAAGGTTATAGGTTTCCCTGTTCGTTCCAGGTTTACCCAGCATATCAAGGATTCCGGAGATAAAAACAATGACTATACCAGCGACAGACCCCTGGAATGCCTGATAATGAGTGGTGGTGAAGGGGTCGGAAATATGAGACTTATAGCGGAAATCCTGCTCAAGAATTTCAACAGCAGGGTAAAGATCATAGCCGGCCGTAATGCTTCCTTGAAAAGAAGGCTGGAAGCTTCGTTGAAGGAGAAATTCGGTGATAGGGTAGAGATTTATGGTTTTACCCAAAATGTGCAGGATCTCATGCTTTCATCGGATATTGCCTTCACTCGCGGAAGCCCTAATGTAATGATGGAAGCAGTCTCATGCAATACTCCGCTGGTGATAACCGGCGCACTGCCCGGACAGGAAGAAGGAAATCCCGCTTTTGCTGAAAAATACAATCTGGGTATTGTATGTGAAGATATAAGAAAACTTAAAGATATGGTGAGCGAGCTCTTGGATAACAATGCGGAAAAGCTCAACCAAATTAAAAGGTCGCAGCGGGAATTCAGGGATCCTGATATTGCACAAAAAATAGTCGATTTTATCCTGAGCATTGAAAAACGTGAAGGAGTTCAGATCCCCGAAATATCAAAGAAAATAATCCGGCTGGACAGGTTCAGATCCATCCGTGCCAGCATAAACATGAGAAAAAACAGCTTAGGCTTTAGGAGAAACAGAAGAGCAGGCCGCAGATAGCCAGAAGGTTAACCCTGCTGCAGCGTCCGTAGCTTATGCATGGAAAATACCGGCAATACAGGCCGTTAGCCCCTTGCTGAGTTGCCAGTATTTATGAACGCTGTTGCATCCACCTGATGGCATGCAATTTCAGCTTGTTCACCACTGGGTATAGTATTGTGGTTTTAATGCAAAGCTGTATCAAAATAAATGCCTATGAAAAACGCCTGGAATAACCAGGCGTTTTTTTATCTTTGCTGCGTTTTGTTTTATCTCTGTTCGGCATCTCCGTTTATGCCTATCCTTACCTTTTTGACGGGTATTGTTTTGCCCGACTGCATTACCGCTATTTCAACCGCCCTGACAATTCCTGAGCAGCATGGCACTTCCATATGGGCTACGGTAACACTTTTTATGTTGTTGCTCATGAATATATCCGTCAGCTTATCAACATAATATTCGACATCGTCAAGCTTCGGGCACCCTACCACTACTGCCTTGCCCTTGAGCAAATCCAGATGGTAGTTTGGATATGCAAAGGGTACACAGTCAGCTGTAACCAGCAAATCTGCATCCTCAAAATACGGAGCATTCACGGGAACCAGGTTAAGCTGCACAGGCCATTGTCTGAGCTGGGACTTTATTCTAATTTCCACATCACCGCTATTTACCTTCACCCCAGGAGAATTGCTCTTTCTGCCCTCATCATCCCCCAGCATCATCATCCTGCTTCCCGGGCATCCGCCTCCGTGGTGGTGGAACTTAGCTGGAGAAGGCCTGTCATTTTTATGCAAATCATGGTCTTTCCTGTTCTTTGCCAAATGCTTTGCCACTTCCTCCTCATCGAAGTCATCAGCTTCTCTCTCTATAATATGGAGAGCATCCTGAGGGCAATGTCCCAGACATGCACCAAGGCCATCACAATATGAATCCTTGACAAGCCTTGCTTTGCCGTCAATTATCTGTATAGCGCCTTCTGCGCAATTCGGAACACATAAGCCACAACCATTGCACTTTTCCTCATCAATATGAATTATCTTTCTTACTGCCATAATAAAATCCTCCCTGTATGTTAACTACACCGCTTTCATCTTTCTTCTGTCTATATCATACCATCCGCCAAAAGTTATTGCTGTGATTTATATCATTTGCATATGTCAATCCGGTCACAAAGGAAAGAGATTTCACCGATACTTTATTGATTCTATTTGGAATTATCTAAAATAAAGGCTGTATAAGCTGTTTCATCAAAGCTTATATTATATTTGCATGCAATATTTACTGATGAAGCTCCCAATGTGACAACGAAATTATTGATCGAAAAATCCTGCACCAAAGCCAGCTTTTGCAGGCAAATCTTTCTACTCATAATACGGTATGATTTAGAAACAATAAATAACAAGGAGGTGATATCATGGCAAACAACAACAGCAAAACTGCATTCGAAAACATGAAATACGAAATAGCAAGAGAAGTTGGTGTTAACCTCAAACAGGGTTACAACGGAGATATATCAGCTAGGGAAGCAGGTAAGATAGGTGGAAACATCGTAAGAAAGGTATTCCAGGCTTACACTGGAAACAGCTACCCTACAGAACGTAGAGGAGATACCAGCAGGTAATATAAAACAATTATCAGGCTTTATCAGCTGGCAATGCCGATAACTAATACCGTATCATTGCAGCAATGGCAGTTATCAATGAAACTCACAGTTTGTCTAATGGAAACATTAATCAATGCTGTGCTTTTAAAAACGCAGCTTAAAGCCTGTATAATTGAACAAAAATAGAAGCGGTAGGAGATATTTCTCCTATCGCTTCTTCCGTTCTTTTATTTTTTTGAAAAACTACCGCAACCGCAGTTGTCATTAGATGAGCAATTCTTGTTACTAACAGTGCATTTTCCCTTGACCGCTTTTAGATCGGGAGAAATCTCCGATCCTGCTTCCATCCTGTCCAGTGGCTTAAATTTGCTGCAGTCTTTACATTGCATGCATCATACCTCCCTCAATAGAATGATCTACCACAATGATTTTTCTTATCCGCTATAATACCTATGTTTTGCTTAATCAACGATTATATTCATCTAATTTTATCGAAATATCACAAATCCTGAACTTGGCTGTCCAGCCATTTATCGCAAAATTCTGGTTTTATATTATATAATCCGCATCGCATCCATATAATATTTTTATGTTGCCGGCATTATAACAAGGTGTCAGGAAGTCTTTCGCCTCTATATCCCTATTGCATTTCAAATTCGATAACATTGGGCAAAGGCGGGTTTGCGATGGCAGAAATTCTATATAAAAGGAAGAACAACAAGATTGTGAGGTTTTCACCAACAAGCCTGATAGTTTCGAGCTTTGCGGCTTTAGTGCTCATAGGCTCTCTTTTGCTGTGGCTTCCTGTATCTTCCAGCGACGGACAGAGCGTCCGCTATGTTGATGCGCTTTTTACGGCAACTGCGGCATCCTGTGTAACCGGGCTTATAGTAGTAGATACCGGGACTCATTGGTCCCTGTTCGGACAGATAGTAATTTTATGCTTAATCCAGGCAGGGGGCCTTGGGATAGTAACTCTGACCACATTTCTTTACTCAATAATGGGAAAAAAATTAAGCCTGAAGGGAATGCTGCTGGCTCAGGAGTCATTGAACTATTTCACCTTTGAAGGTGTTACACACATGGTTAAAAATGTGATACTGGCCGCCCTCGGAATAGAACTTGTCGGAGCTGTTCTGCTTTCCGTAAGTTTTGTGCCGGAATATGGCCCAAGGGGAATATACATGGGAATATTCCATTCCGTGTCTGCCTTTTGCAATGCGGGAATGGACATAATAGGCGGATATAAAAACCTCGTTGAATATAATGATAACCCCATGGTCCTGTATACAATTGCAATATTGATTTTTATAGGAGGATTGGGGTTCATAGTCTGGAAGGACCTGTATGATTTCAGGAAAACCAGGAACCTTTACCTGCACACCAAGGTGGTTCTGATGATGAGCGGTTTTTTAACAGCTTTCGGAGCCATATTTTTCTTCATATTTGAGCACGATAACCCGTTGACAATGGGCGCTCTGAGCCTGCCGGAAAAAATAAATGCGGCTCTATTCCATTCGATCTCCGCAAGGACGGCGGGATTCAACTCCCTGCCCCTTAATGGTATGAGGGATATAACAAAAGCTGCCACCATAATGCTTATGTTCATAGGTGCCGCACCGGGTTCCACCGGCGGGGGCGTGAAGGTTACCACCATTAGCGTTTTATGGGCGGCGGTCATATCCCAGGTCAGAGGACTGAGTAATACCGTCATTTTAAGGCGCAGGATATCCCAGAATATCGTAAACAAAGCTCTGACCATTGTCGTCCTTAGTATTGGCATCATAGTGATAGCTGCTGCTTTTCTCATGGTGCTGGAAGATGCCAGCTTTATAGATATCCTTTTTGAAGTCGTTTCCTGTTTTAGCACGGCAGGGATGTCCACAGGCATCACTCCAGTCTCCCACGACATTACCAAGGCATTGTTTATGATAACAATGTTTTTCGGAAGGGTCGGACCCTTAAGCTTTGCAATAGCTTTAAGCATAAAGGCGAACAGGAAGGATGCCGATATGGTATATCCTGAAGGCAAAATCATGGTGGGATGAATGACCGGCTGTTTCTTAAGGAGCGAAGCCAGCATTAAGCAAACAACCAGGCAATTAATATGCCTGGTTGTTTTTTAATTTAAGTTATTTCACCACAACTCTGCAAAAGCTCTTTTTGCCCCTCTGCAGCAGTATATGGCCATCCTCAAGATCAGCCTTTCCTACTACGGTATCGATGTCTGTCACTTTTTTGCCGTTTACACTCATTCCACCCTGCTGTATTGCTCTTCTTGCTTCGCTCTTCGAAGGGGTGAGTCCAGCAATAACTGCCAGATCAATCAGCTTTATACCCTGTTCTAAGTCTTTCTCGGAAACTTCCACCGACGGGATGCTGCTCATATCTCCAGCCCCGCCAAAAAGTGCTTCGGCTGCCTTTTGAGCTTTGATAGCCTCCTCTTCCCCATGCACAATCCTGGTTACCTCATAGGCCAGTACCTTCTTAGCTTCGTTTATTTCCGCATCCTTCAGTGAACCCAGCCTCCTCACCTCATCCATAGGAAGGAATGTCAGCAGAGCCAGGCATTTTTCCACATCGCTGTCCGGGACATTTCTCCAGTACTGGTAGAAATCATAGGGAGAAGTCTTGTTGGGATCGAGCCACAATGCGCCCTTTTCGGTTTTGCCCATCTTTTTGCCTTCCGAGTTGGTCAGAAGAGTAAAGGTCATTCCATAGGCATCCTTACCTTCCACCCTTCTTATCAGCTCCACACCGCCGATAATGTTGGACCACTGATCGTCGCCTCCCAGCTCAAGCACACAGCCGTATTTCCTGTACAAAACCAGGAAGTCATAGCTCTGCATCAACATGTAGTTGAATTCAATAAAGGAAAGTCCTTTTCCCTCCAGCCTGCTCTTGAAGCACTCAGCGGTGAGCATTCTGTTTACTGAAAAGTGGACGCCTATCTCCCTTAAAAACTCTATATAGTTCAAATTAAGCAGCCAGTCGGCATTATCCACCATTATTGCCTTTCCGTCGCTGAAATCAATGAATTTTGAAATCTGTGCCTTAAATTTCTCGCTGTTTGCCTGGATTTCTTCCCTGGTCAGCATTTTTCTCATGTCGGTCTTGCCAGTGGGGTCGCCCACCATTGTCGTACCGCCGCCTATCAGCGCAATAGGCCTGTGTCCGGCTTTCTGCATATGGGCCATTACCATCAGCTGAAGGAAGTGTCCCACATGCAAGCTGTCGGCAGTAGCATCAAAACCGATGTAAAAGGTCACTTTTTCCTTGCCCAGGAGTTCCCTCACCGGCTCTTCGTGAGTTACCTGCTGTATAAAACCCCTTTCCTTTAGAACATCATAAACATTACCCATAACAATACACTCCTTATTTAAAATCAATTATTCCAAAAACTATATAGATACGCATGAAATATATATCGGCTCCGTCAATAATATCAAAGGCTGCTCATCTCTGATAAGCCAAAATATCAAGCTATACTTCAAAACGCATTTACCTATAAGGCCTTTTACCGACAAGCCCTATATTCCATGCTAATCAAAAAGCCGTTTCACCCCTATAAGGACGAAACGGCTCGTGGTACCACCTTACTTTACACTTTAAAAAAAAGTGCCTCAACAGGATATAACGGTCTTACCCGGTGCATCTTTTAATGCACTGCTCGAAATTGTAATTCACCACTTCATGTGCTGCAGGTTTTTCACCTACCAACCTGCTCTCTCATGAACATCATCCCGGCTATCATGCCTCGTCGGAATTGTTCTTGTAACCATGAAGCGCTACTGTATTCTTCATCGCTATAAAATATTTGGTTTTCACATAGGCCTATTCTTCACATAAGTAAACTTATTAATAAATATAATGACTTTCACTTCAAAAGTCAATATCCATTTATACCCCCAAAAAGTAATCCTTCAAATCCTGCTGGGCCTCCTCGGAGGATACGGCAATTATCACATCCGAATCTCGAATTATAGTATGTTCGCCAGGTATGATGATACCATCATCCCTTATTATAGATATGACTATGCAGTCTTTCGGTATATTTATATCCTTTAGCCTCTTGTTGCACACAGGGCTTTTTCCGGTAATCTGGATTTCATTCAATACCACCTTGCCGTTTCTCAGCTTCATCAAGGTTTTCATTCCTACATAGTCCACTTCCTGTTCGATCAAGTCGGCTATTATCGATGTGCTGCTTACCGCAGTATCAACCCCCAGCCGTTCAAACACCTCTATATTTTTGGGATTATTCACCCGGGCAATCGTTCTTCTCACTTTGAAATTCCTTTTAGCCAGCTGGCATGCTATCAAATTGTCCTCATCCCTTCCGGTGACTGCTATGAATATATCAGCCCTATCCGTACCCACATCCTGCAAACCAGCAATATTGGTAGCATCACCCTTTATCACCGGTATATTCAACTCATTGGCCAGTTTTACGCATAAATCCTCATTCCGTTCAATCACACTCACCTTGTGTTTGAATGACAGTAGGGTCTTTGAGAGATAATACCCGATCTTCCCTCCACCGGCAATTATTATATGCATGCTTGAACTCCAACCTTTTTAATCTGTTTTTTCCGCCATGATGGCAATGTCGCCCCGGGCTATTTTTGTGCTCCCATTGGGAAACAGGAATTTTCCATCTCTTATGATCCCAAATAATAAAGTATTGCCCATTGTACCCGATTGGTTGATTTTTTTTATATCTCCTTCGCTTTCAATCCTATAGCTTCTGAAAGCAATCAAATCCTTTCCTATGGTATGGGTTGAAACTTCATTCTCCTTAAAAACCATTGAACAGATGAAGTCTACAGTAATATTTGTGGGGCATATGGTCTCCAAACCAAACTCTTGGAAAACACCTTCTCTCTCAGGGCTGTAAATTCTGGCTATAACCTTCGGCACCCTGAAAATCTCCTTTGCCACCTGGCATACCATGATATTTGTGTTATCATCCGGCGTGACTGCCACCAGGGCATCAGCAGTTTCAATCCCGGCCTGTTTCAACACATCCTGGTCTATGGGCACACCTGTAACGGTCACACCGTCGAATTCCGGACCCAGCTGGTCAAAATATCTGCTGTCTTTGTCCACAATTACGACATCGTGCCCTTTTTCATACATAACCTTTGCAAGCCTTGCGCCAACCTTTCCACATCCGATGATAATAACCTGCATAATCTCTCCCTGCCGCAATTTAAAACCGTCCGAACATATTATGCCCAAAATCTGCAGTTGCTAATAAGCTCTGTTGAAATGAGTTTTGACAGGCCATCAGTGCTTGGAATAATACTCCGGGAATTTTGCAAAAATAAAATGAAACAATATTACTGTTCATATAGTAAGAAAGGATGATTATGTGCTGGTAGTCTTTATAAGGACGCTAATTCTATATGCAGTAGTCATCGTGGTTATGAGATTGATGGGCAAGAGGCAAATTGGCGAGCTTCAGCCTTTTGAACTGGTGGTTGCCATATTGATTTCCGACCTCGCTGCCGTGCCTATGCAGAATACCGGAATTCCTCTAGTCAATGGAATAATACCAATTTTTACGCTTCTGATCGCACAGCTTGCGATGTCACTGATTTCACTAAAAAGCGTCAAAGCGAGAGGAATAATATGCGGAAAGCCCAGCATCCTCATAGAAAAGGGTAAAATCAACGAATCGGTTTTAAGAAGGGAAATGTATACCATAAATGACCTGTTGGAACAGCTGAGAAGCAAGGATATCTATAATATTGCCGATGTGGAGTATGCCATCCTGGAAACCAACGGTCAGCTGAGTGTACTGCCAAAAGCTCAGAAACGTCCGTTAACCCTTCAGGATATGAATATACCGGCACAATATGAAGGTTTGCCCCTGGTTTTAATCAACGATGGTTATGTAAGCAAAAAAGATCTGGATAAAGCAGGTGTGGACGAAAACTGGCTGAAATCCGAGTTGGCAAAACACGGAATCAGCGATGCCAGGGATGTACTTTTTGCCAGCCTGGATTCTTCCGGCAATCTGTTTTTACAACGAAAGGAGCGATAGAATGCATACTTTAAAAATCATCTCGTCAATTGCACTCATTGTTGCCGCCGTCTTCATTGCCGGCACTTGCGCACAGAACTCTCTCGCTTCAACATCGAAACACCTGGACAGCCAAATCTCTGCCATTGAAAAAAGCATGAAAGATGGCATGTGGGAGGATGCGTTAAATAAGCTGAAAGCTCTCACAGAGGATTGGGAAAAAGCCGAAACCAGCTGGTCCATGCTTCTTGACCATCAGGAAGTGGACAACATCGACTCCACTATAGCCAGGATGTCCCAGTACATCGAAAACCGCGATATTTCCCCCGCTCTGGCTGAAATAGAAACATTAAGGCTGTATATAAGGCATATACCTGAAAAGGAAGCTCTTACTCTTAAAAATATCTTATAACAGAGGTGAAGGCATCTTTCTGCTCGCTATGGCAGCCAAAGGGTTTATACATCATCCCCCTAACCTTATAAACAGCAGGAAGCAGACAAACACCGCATAGAAAAAACCGCTGAAAATCAGCGGAGCAGGACTGGTTTTCCTTTTTATAACCATCCACAGGAAATTCATAGTTCCAGATAATATCGCCAGTAAAGCATTTATAATCAATTTCATATCCAGCTGCCAGGGAGTGACAAATATGCCGATGGAAACAGGTATGCAGCTCTGGAACACCATAGCTCCGGTTATGTTGCCAATAGCCAGCGTATCTTTGCCTTTTCTTATCCATATGACGCTGTTGAACTTCTCCGGAAGCTCTGTTGCCACAGGGGTTATCACAAGGGATAGCACCAGAGGAGATATACCCAGATAATCCGATAAGGTCCGGATGTTATCTATAAACAGGTCGGCGCCAAAGACAATGCCTGTGAGCGCCGCCAGCACCTGCAGCGAAATCACCAAAAGAGATGGCTTCAGATTCAAGTACTTCTGGAAATAAAGCTTTTCAAGCTTGCCATGCTCATGTTTGTCATTTTTTACCGTAAGAATTATGTAATAAAAATAACATGCGATAAGCAAAGCACCAACAAGCTTTCTGACATATGCTATGCTGATAAACGATGCCAGCACTCCGAGGCTGTAGTTCACAATAAAAAAGCCCATGTCCCGCTTGAATATTTTACCGTTCACATTCATCGAAACTCCATATCTTCTCTTTTTGGCGAAGATGAGGACGCTCATCCCGGTGATGAAAAAGGCAAAGGTACAAAGCATGAAAGGCGCTCCTATTATCGCCCCGACCCCTATATCGGTGGACGGGGACATATCCTTTGAAAACAGAAGAGCCACAACAGGTATGGTAGTCTCAGGAAGACATGTTCCCACTGCGGAAAAAATGCTGCCTACAACCCCATCTCCTACTTTGAGCTTTTTTCCAAGCCATTCAATGCCGTTGGTAAATACCTCACAGAAGATCAGTATGATGGCAAGGCTTAAAATCAAACCAACGATATCCAACCCCATATAAAACTCATCTCTTTCTTCAAATAATTCTGCAAATAAAATGCATCCATATTTATATATGATTGGATAAGCGGTATTAGTATTGGAAATGCACTTTTTTGGAAAATAGGGTTTGGAAGGCTCTGAATTCCCAAATGCGACAGAATTTCCTTTACTCTTTGAAACTATGTTAGTTTCGGTATGATGCAGAAGATATTACGAATCCCCCTTTAACCGGCTGCGCACAACCTCATACATAAGCAGGCCGGCAGCCACGGAGGCATTCAGGGACTCTGCCTTTCCGGGCATAGGTATCTTAACCAGCATATCCGCCTGTTCTGCAACTTCCTCCCTGATTCCGTTGGCTTCATTGCCTATTATGACGGCAATATTCTTTTTCAAATCCACATCGAAATAGCTGGTCTTGCCCTTGAGATGGGCGGCATAAACCTTAAAACCTGCGGATTTTACAATGCCAATAGCTTTCATCAGGTCATCGGTATAGAGCGCTGGGACATGAAACACCGATCCCATGGTTGACCGGAGCACTTTCGGGTTATATAAATCAACAGAGCCTTTGGATAGGATAACCCCGTCGATTCCTGCCGCATCCGCCGTCCTTATTATGGTACCCAGATTGCCGGGGTCCTGCAGGGAATCCAAAATAAGAAGAAAACTGCTTCCGGATAATATATCCTCAAGGCTATAAGTCTTCCTTCTGATTACGGCAAGTATCCCCTGGGGGTTTTCCGTATCGGATATTTCCCTGAACAAGCGGTCGGACAGTATATAAGTTTCATATCCGGCTGATTTTATGCGGTTTAACAGCTCACCATTAGCAGGATTGGCATGGAACGCATCCGTAATCACAATTTTGCATATTCCAGCCTTTTCTTTAAGGGCCTCTTCCACAAACCTTGTGCCCTCAATAAAGAAAAGGCCTTTTTCATCTCTGTGCTTCCTGATTTTCAGCGATTTTACCTCTTTCACCACAGGGTTTTGGCTGCTGGTGATGATGTTCATAGATCCACTCCTTTTTCAGGCATAAATAAAGGACTCGTTAAGAGCCCCCATTTATTGATTATTAAAGCGCCTGCTTAGCTTTCTCAACCAGCTGTGCAAAAGCTTCCGCATCGTTTACGGCCATGTCGGCAAGCACTTTCCTGTTCAATGTTATATTGGCCTTTTTCAGTCCATTCATGAAGCGGCTGTATGAAAGTCCGTTAATCCTTGCTGCCGCATTTATCCTGGCAATCCAGAGTTTCCTGAAATCTCTCTTCTTAGCCCTTCTGTCCCTGTAAGCATATACCAGAGACTTCATAACTGCTTGATTTGCAGTCCTGAAAAGCTTGCTCTTAGCACCAAAATAACCTTTGGCCAGTTTTAATATCTTTTTATGTCTTGCACGGGTTCTAACCGCACCTTTTACTCTTGACATACAATGAATCCTCCTTTATTATGCATATGGAATAAGTTTCTTAACAGTAGCTTCATTAGCAGGTGATACATAAGCTGTAAGCCTGTGATGCTTTTTAGCCTTTCTATCCTTTGAAACCAGCCTATGACTTCTCCATGCATGGCTCATTTTTATCTTTCCAGATGCGGTTTTCCTAAATCTCTTTTTTGACGCGCTATGTGTCTTTAATTTTGGCATTTTACTCTCCTCCTACATATCCTGAATAAATGTGAACCTCCCACGACAAAACCGTAGGTTTCCTGCTTCATCAACCTCGCAACCTAGTATCTCCACAGGCGTTAATTCGGACAGTTCCTGCCCTACGTGTCCTTACCCATGCCCAAAGCCATGAGAACACGGGCTCTGTTCTTTCCAATATCTTATTGCTTAGGATTTAATATCATTATCATGCTTCTGCCTTCAAGCTTGGGCTTTTTCTCAACAGTACCCACATCTTTAAGCGATTCTGCAAACTTCTCCAGTACTTCTTCCCCCAATGAGGTATAGTTCATTTCTCTTCCTCTGAATCTAACGCTGACTTTGACCTTATCTCCATCTTTCAAGAACTTAGCTGCATTTTTTACCTTAAAACCGAAATCATGATCTTCTATGGAGGGAGAAATTCTTACCTCCTTGATGCTTATAACTTTTTGGTTTTTTCTGGCTTCCTTCTCTTTTTTCGCAAGCTCAAACATATACTTGCCATAATCCATTATTCTGCAAACAGGTGGTACTGCCTGCGGTGCAATCTTTACAAGATCAAGGTTCTTTGAGTTGGCCAGTTTCTGCGCCTCTTTGGACGACATAATACCCAACATGGTACCATCAACATCAATGAGTCGAATCTCCTTATCCCTTATTTCCTCATTAACCATTAATTCGTTTTTGCTAATAATAGAACACCTCCGCGTAAAATTTGGGCAAGAAGCTGGAAACTTCATGCAACACAAAAAAGTGAATTGAATAAATCAATCCACTTCTTAAGCAAAGTTATAACCTAGAATTTAAAACTTTCCCTATTAACCTTACCAACCTGAGCTGTAAGGTGAGAAGTGGATACCTTCTACTTTATTTGCCTTTATATGATAACATAAGCCAAACTGTTTGTCAAATCTTATTTTTATGTTTTATGTTTTTCGATTAACTGCTTTATGAAAATTATACGAAATTATAAACTCAAAAATCCATGTAATGCGCTGTTATTTTGTATCTCAAGTCCTGTTTTAATCCGTATGAAATTTTTAATCTATAACTTGCATTTTAAGCAAAATCCGGCGGCAAGATACCTTAATCCTTAATCTCGAAGTAAAACATCTTTTAATATATTATGTAACCAACTTTTGTGCATTATGAATCCTGCCTTTATACATTATGAAACCAGTCATTAATTTGATACAGGCACAATACTTTAAATTTAAGTTCACAGTAATTCCTTTGTTGTATCAGCGCCATGGGAATGCCTGTTCCGATATACCATAAAGCAAAACCTGAGCCCGTTCGAAGCATCCCTTTCCCATTCCGAGCGGGAGATAATATACCATTTATTTTCATCTATTTCCGGGAAAAAAGCATCCCCATCAAAGCTTTCGTCAATCCATGTGATATACAGCTTGTCGGCATGGTCGATAAAGCTTTTATAAACTTCGGCCCCTCCGATTATGAAAACATCCCGGTTCCGGCTGTATTCAAGTATCTCCTCCACCGTGTGCATGATGATGCAATTCTCAGAGCGGTAGCTCTTGTCCCTCGTGAGGATTATATTGTACCTGCCGGGCAAGGGCTTTCCTATGGATTCAAAGGTTTTCCTCCCCATGACAACGGCATGCCCCATGGTGACCTTCTTAAAATAAGCCAGATCAGCCGGCAAATGCCAGGGAAGTGCATTGTTCCTTCCTATAACGCCATTAGCTCCCACGGCGGCAATCATCGATATCATGCTGACTCACCCCTAAGCTTACCGGCATTATCCGATTGGTTGGAATATCCGGCTCCAAACTGCAAACAACCTCATAATTCGGCCTCTATATCGTCAAAGACTACGGGAATCATTTCTTTGAATTTCTTCAGCATCGGCACGGCAATTTCCCTTATCTGCGGATGGGCGGCAGCATCGGTCCTCAGCTTGAAGAAATGCCTCCATTCCCTTAAATTCATAGTCATCACCAGCTCAGTTTTAAGGGAATTGGGCAGAACGCTGCGGGCTTCCTGTGGTGTAGCACCGTTTTCAATCAACTCCATATACTTCTTTTCCGTAAACTCCATGACACTTTTCCATATCTCATATTTTTTTCTGCCTTCCTCGGTGTTCACATCCCAAAAGCAAGGCTCTATGTATGTAATCTGATTGGAATATTTATCCTTGCTGTAGTTGCAGTACCTTGTGCTCTCCTGGGAGTACGAAGCCAGGCGGTGCCTTACTATCTCATGAGTCACCCCTCTGTCGCAGATTACTCTGACAGTTATGGAATAATGCTCAATGACCGATTCATGCTTGCCCTTTATAATCCTTCTTACAAAATCGGCAGCTGAACCCTCGGTGGCTTTATCCTCACTCTTGTAGCATGTCCTTCCGGCTTTCTCAATGAGCTTTAACGCCTGCTCTCCGTTCACCTCCGACTCGATTATGAAATAAGGCTTTATTATATTCATAGATCATTTTCCTCCTGATTTATATTAATTTATTATATTTTATCAAACAGCTTAGGGCATGTCTATTTTTACCCTTTAATGAATTTGTGCAATTAAATGTACCTTTTTATCATAGATAAAAGGAAAAGCAATTTCTACCTGATTATTGTGATACCAATAATTGAGACAAACAAAACATAAAAATAAGCAGAATAGATAGAATAAACACGAAAATCCAAATCTTATCTTCGTATTTACTCTAAAACTAAAATATATATTCATAAATTCATGATACTCTCTTTATTGATATTGATGAAAGCTCATTAAACATTGTTTAAATATTGCTTTCATTTTCACATAAACAACTTATTTTAATGAACATAATATTTCAGGCTTTTGCCTTATATTTATTAGCCTGAATGCTAAACAAATTATAATACTTTCCTTTTAACTTCATAAGCTCATCATGGGTGCCTTTTTCACATACCTTCCCATTTTCCAGATATATAATAGTGTCACAATTTATCACGTTAGCCAATCTATGTGTGATAACTATTGCTGCCCTGTCCTTCATAAGTGCCAATGTAGATTCAAATATCTCATTCTCGGTGATAACATCAAGGAAGGCGCTTGGCTCGTCAAGAATAATCAATCCCTTATCAAACAGAAAGGCTCTGGAAAGTGATAATTTCTGTGCTTGGCCACCCGACAAAACAATTCCCTTTGTATCGAATTCCTTATTGATATATTTTTCCATATCATGATTGAAAATATCAAACTCAAGCTGGCTCATCTTGATAGCATTTAAAATACTATTGTCATCGTGTAGCTTTTCAATATTTCCAAAGGCAACATTTTCTCTTACAGTGAAGGAATATGTAAAATAGTCCTGAAAGCATACCGTTGCATACCTTGTTTCCTGTTTCACCTCATTCAGGTCAACACCGTTTAGCTTAACCGTACCTTCTTTGGGATGATACAGACCCAGTATTATTTTGGCAAGCGTTGTTTTACCACAGCCATTTTCACCGACGATGGCAATCTTTTCGTTTTGATGAATTGTTAAGTCTATTCCGTCAAGAATATTGTTTTCCATATTGGGGTATGCATATTTGACATTCTTAAGCTCAATAAAAACATCTGCGCATTGTTTTTCGACCGGTTTGCTTGTATTTTCGCCCTCTCCGTCAGAAATAAATGATAGCAAATTATCTACTGAATGACCCGTTTCATTTAAATTGCCAATATAATATATAACGTTTTGAATATAGTTATAAATACTCTGTGTTACTCCGACAAACAGCACGGCATCTCCCAGTGTGATCCTGTTATTCGCAGCCTGGAAATATGCATAAGCAATAACTGAAACAGTCCCCAGAGAATGGATGGTTGCCATTATTATTCCTTTCCAGCAATTTTTTAAATTGAAGCTCTTAAGTTCTTCATAGTATTCGTTGAACAAATGAGAGTATTTTTTCTTGTAATGGTCAAAGGTGTCGTACATGCGATTTTCTTTATATGAATCAATCGATGATAAAAGAGAAAATATATATAGTGTTTTTCTCTGCAAAGGTATTTTTGAGGTGTTAAATTCCCAATTCTTCTTTCCGAAGGTTGCCTGATGTATGAAGCCAGGAATGCAACACACCGATGATAAAAGCATAGGGATTATCCCTAAACTCAACATAATACATGACAAGTATACTATTGACAGTAATGCACCAAACAGTGACATCGTGTTAACAAATATACTTAAAACATTCCCATCGTTTATCTCACGTTCTATAGCTGTCAGGTAGTTGTAAAAGTTATTGTCTTCATACTTATCATAGGTAATTTGGTTGATTTTTGCCATCACCTTTTTTTGAATTGACGCATTCAGCTTTATCTGAGTATAGTCACTTATAAAATCCTTTGCCCTAAAAATTACGTAGACACCAAGGTTATATGCAAAGTACAGGAACACGATAAATAATATACTGCTCCAATTAAGAGCTTTCCCATATTCTTGCTGCACGGTATCAAACAGCAGCTTATCGAGCAAAGAATGCAATGGAGACAACACAAAAGAGCAAACAATCAACATAGCAAGAAAAATCACTAAAGCAGGCGAATTACTTATCAGCAAATTGATATAGCGCGTTATTTTCTTCATGTCAGCTTACCTCACTTATATACTGTTTAGATTGCATGTTAAATAGAAATGCATACTCCTGATTGAGCTTCATTAGCTGATCATGCGTGCCATGCTCAACCAATTTGCCATCTTTCAGCACAAGAATCATATCCGCACAAACAGCTGTGGAAAGCCTATGGGTTATCATGATTCCGAGTTTATCCTTTGTTAGCTCCGAGTAAAGATTAAATAAATTTTGCTCAGCTTTTGCATCCAATGAAGCATTTGGTTCGTCAAAAACAACTATTTTGGAGTTTTTTGCCAAAGCACGCGCAATAGCTATCTTATTATATTGACCACCTGACAATTCTACGCCTTTTTCATCATACTCTTTAGAAAGATATGTTTGCTCCTGATATGGCAATTTTCGAACTAAATCTAAAAGCTGTACTTTACCAATGATTTGTTCAAAGGTTATATCATCAATATTTGAATTTGCCATTATGATGTTATCCTTTAAAGAAAAGCCATACTTAATGTAGTCTTGGAAACAGACACTAAACAGCTTATGGTAATCTCTTATGTCAAAATCAGATATGTTACACCCGTTAAGTAGAATTTCACCTTTGGAAGGTTTATAAAACCCTAATAACAGTTTAATTAGCGTTGTTTTTCCTGAACCATTTTCTCCTAACAAGATAACATTTTGAGGAACGCTAAGTTTAAAACTGACATTCTTTAATACCGCTTTTTCAGAATTGGGATATGAAAATGAAACATTCCTGAATTCTATGCTTTCAACAGTTTCAGGAATAGGCTTATAGCCATGTTTTGTTGATATATTCAGATATGATTTCTCAAAACTGGTGAGATTATCGATATACCTGGAAGATTGAATTACATTATTAAATGATGATTCAATATTTTTTATTGCATTCTGCAAACCAATGGAAACCGATAAGAAAAAGCTCAAATCTCCCAGGGGTATTCTGCCCTCTGATGCAGAAGCTATTATTATGAAATATGAGGCCATCAGAGAAATTTGCATAAGAATCCAAAACAATGAATCAATTTTGATTTTGGATGTAATGAGCCTGAAATATTTACTGTTATAATCTTTTAATGTCGCCTCATGTTTGTCCGATAAATACTTTTCAAACCTAAATGTTCTGATTTCCTTGGCTGATTTTTTGTCAGTGAAAAGCTTGAATATATAATTCAACAGCCGTTTTTCCCGGGTTGTTTCCTGTTCAAAATTATACAGCTTTTGATTGAATCTGTTTTCCCAAACTAATGATGGGATTGAGCTGATAATAAGAATAATGGAAACAGGAATATTTATTGAAATCATTACAGTAAACGCTGATACAAAGCTTATAATTAATGAGATAAGACCTAGTATATTATTTACGACATTTATAGGTTGCCTGCCATTTGTTAGTTCAAGCGCCTTGTGGTAAGTATCATAATTTTCTGATTTATCGAAAAAGGATAATTCTATATTCTCCATCACTTTTATTATTCGCATTCTAGTACCGTGTCCGATTTTGGACAACATTAATGCTTGTGTAAAACTGTTTAATGGCCACCATATCCTGTTCAACCAAAAGAATAGAAAAAATAATAATATGTATAGTGCAAGTGGTCTTTGATATGATTCAATGCCTTTTTCTAGCGATAATGTGATCATGTCAATTATTTGCTTTACCACTAACCCTCTTAATGGCCATAATGCATTTCTTATAATATTATTAAACAGAAGCAGCAGCGTCATGATTTTGCTTGCTTCCCACAAAATGCGAATAATTTCCTTTATGTTATGAAAAAATGATATTATTTTCTTCATAGTTAACCTCTTATCTCTACAAACTCTATGTTTTCATTTGTTCCTAAAATTGGATAAACAATTGTTACTGGTTCGCATTATCTTTAAAATAATTAAGTATACCAATCTGCTTGTGCTGTATACATATCCGAATAATATCCTTTATCTTGTAATAATTGTTCATGTGTTCCTTTTTCAACAATGTGGCCATTTTTAAGAACCCAAATTACATCTACATTTCGCATATAGCCCAGGCGATGCGATATGAAAAATACCAGTCTTCCTCCCGCCAAAGATTTTATCAGTGAGTAAATCTCAATTTCGGCTATCGGATCCAGATAAGCAGTAGGTTCATCAAGAATCCATATTTTTCGTTCCGGATTGGCCAGCAACCGTGCTATTCCAATGCGTTGCCACTGCCCCATGGAAAATTCAATTCCATTTTCCAGTTGTCCTAACGGTGTATCCAGCCCCTTTTCAAGTTTTTGCACGGTAGATTTCATTCCAACCATTTCCAGTAATTTGTAGAGCTGATCATCATTCATTATTTCAGGGTGCTGACCATATAAGATATTTTCCCGGATGGTCATCTGATATTTGCCGAAGTCCTGTGTAAGCATACCTATAGCGTTTTGCATATGTTCAGGTGACAGACAATTCCCATCATCATCCTCAAAAATGACTTGACCGGCATAGCCTTCCAACAATCCCATGGTTATATTCATTAACGTCGTCTTTCCGCTTCCGTTTGATCCAACAATACCTACTATCTGACCGACTTTTGCACAGGCATTAACTCCTGCTAATGCCATGCGTTCTGACTGGGGATATGTATATTTTACATCAATATATCTGATTTGGTATATATGTCTATTACTTATTCTGCTGGCTTCCAAAAGATAAGTCTCTTTTTGATCAATTACGGTAAAATAATCACTTAATATTTTTACATACATATTTTCCTGCAAGAAAAAATACGAGTTACTTTTCATCATTGAATAAAAATTAGCCAGGAGTGTTAGGGTCATGGCAAAATACCCCACATCAACACGGTGGTTCATGACCTGAACTGCAACATATAATACCGTTGCCGTAAATACAATAGTTTGTAATATTGCCGGAATAATTTCACTACCCAGGGAAAGCAAATTTAATTTCATCGTTGCATTACGATACTTCTTGTTTATACTTGAAAATTTTTCATAGAAATAATCATACAGCCAGTTTGCTTTGATATTTTGAACATTAATCCGATCTTCCCACATCTTTTGAAAATAATTATATCGCAATCCATGAGGCGCCACCTCCGACCTCCAGTAATCCAGCTGTTTATCAGTTATATAGCCTGAAAAGCCCAGTGAAAACAATATTGATACAATAACAATCGGTGGAAAAAGGATGCTGATTTTAGAAAGAAGTATACCATACATGATAGTGGTTATAACAATACGAAATATAGTGCTAATCGCATATATAGCATCTCCATATTGAGCACCGGCAGATTGTGCGCGATTTACACGTTGATGAAAATCATTATTTTCAAAATGAGTATAGGAAATACAACTGAGTTTTTTAATAAAGGTTTCTTCAACACTTTGCCGTACTTCTTCTTTATAATTGGAATTCACACGATTGTACAACCATTGGAGTACGTGGGAACCTACTAAAGTAAGTAAAAGCAAACCTAGAATATATAGTATTTTTATATCTAGTATATTTGATCTCCCAACATAATCGACAATTGTATTGGTTATAAATTGTATAATCTTAAGTATAATAAAATCCTGTAAAACCAGCAAACAAAGCAGAAAGAGTATCAATATTGTACTACGCTTATGCGATTGTAATAATGAACGAAGGACACGACTATGTATAACTATGGTTTGTTTGAGATCAAACCACGAAAGGAAGCTCTCAATCCGGCTTTTATTTTCACTTTTATCTTTCTTGCTCATCATTTTCACCCCGCTCTTCTTTCAAGATAAAGATTCTTCTGAGCCTCGAATAACTCAGCATAGTAACCTTGCTTTTTCAATAGCTCATCATGGCTGCCTTGTTCTATAATTCTGCCATCCCGAATCATGATTATGCGGTCTGCCAAACGAGCAAATCCTATACGATGAGATATTAGAATAGCAGTTCTCCCTGATATTATTTTTCTTATGTTTGACAGCATATTTAATTCCTCAAGTGGATCAATGGATGCTGTAGGCTCGTCCAAAATTAAAACTTGAGGTTCTCCCATATAGGCTCTAGCCAGTATTACTTTTTGCCATTCGCCGCCAGATAAATCAGTCCCAAAATCATCATAATCTTTACCTAATAGAGTATCCAGTCCCATCGGCAACTTGTCAACAAGAGGACCTAAATTTGCGTTTTCTACTGCAGTATGAATCTTTTCGTTGTCATTTATATATTCACTGCAACCTATTGCAATATTTTCTTTCAAAGAAACTGAAATTTTAGCATAATCCTGAAATCCTATTCCAAAATAACGAGAATAAGCCCATGGATCATCAGCTGCACTTTTGCCGTTTAAATGAACAGTACCCTCAGTCGGCATTAATAAACCACATGCAATTTTGGACAATGTAGTTTTTCCGCTTCCATTATATCCTAGGATACTTACAATTTCCCCTTTCTTTATTGTAAAAGAAACGTTTTTCAGTGCGTTTTGCTTTGAATTTGGATAGCAAAATGAAACATTTTCAAAAGTTAAAGTTTGAAACTTCCCATAAGGCAAGGCTGTTTCTTGCACATTAGGTCTGGAATCTGAATTTTTCTGAATCCCTTCATATTCAGAGATAAAGTCAGCAAAATCTTGCATATATAACATACTGGTGTAAATTCCAGATAGTCGCTGGCTAATGCTACCTGCCTGCTCTCGCACATGGCCCAAAAGGCCATATAGCATTACAAATACACCCACTGAAATTCTGCCTGATAACGCAAGCAAAAACAAAATTAAAATCGTTGCAATCTCCAAAACAATTCCCGTCAGATCTGCAAGTGCAGTGTAATTTATATCTTTTAAAGCCAAATGTAGCCTTTTTTCCTTTAGCAATTCGTAATAATGCCTCCATTTTTTAAACAACCTGTTCTGCGCTGAAAATATGCGCAACTCCCTTGCAAATTCTTTGCTGGTAAGCAACGTCTTATAATACGTTTGGTATCTCTCTTCTTTGATTTGTTCCTTTGATAACAAATACTTTTTTTTGGCAATGTACTTTGACACGCTGTATTGGACAACAAAGACAATTATCAAATAGAAACACAACCATGGAGTATTTTGAATAAATATAACGAGAGTAAAAATTAACTGAAAACATGAAAAGAATATAAGTGGTATCAGATCAAGTATACCTCGGCAAATATTCAGGACATTATTATGTACCAAAGTATAATTCTGCATGAATGAGGCATCCAAAAACTTTATATAGGGTATATGTCTTATGTTGAAAGCGAACATTCCCTCAAAATGTTTTTCAAGAGCAAACTGTGTACGGAAATAAACAAAAGCGTTAGAAAAGGGAATGGTATTTTGCAAAAAAAACAATGCTACATACAAGCTAGCCATCCATACAAAATCGCTCTTCCAAACACCTGTAGCATATATATTGGCAACATGATCAGTCATATTTCGCAACAAGATACTGCTAAGCGGAAACATTACTGAGTTGAACATACTTATGACAGCCATAGCTATTAAAAGGAATCCTGCAGATTTTATGCTCTGTTTCAATGTCCAAATAAAAGCTTTGAGTTTAGTATGATTCTGTCTCATAAAGACATGCCTCCATAGTATTTATATTATATCGTAAAACAGATGGAGTATAGATTTAATTGATTCAATTCCAGCATAACACAATTCATAGACTGGAAATTCTTTTACCAAATTCATAGAAAGACTTGGCACTTCTGTAACTGGCGTATAAATGAATCTTTTCATCAAATTAGCCATGCCTTTCGATTTAGATAACTCATAAAAAGTAGGTGTTATATAAATCGGATCTCTATGAAGAAAAATGATAGCATGAATAGGCCAAGTCTGATCGTATGAGACAGTATTGATAGGAAAATACAAGCACTTACGTTGATTGCTATATGTAATATCAATAGATAGTTGATGAAACATAGGAGTCTTTACATAACTTTCAATGATTTTTGTATTTCGAATAGCAATTGGCTTACAAAATGAAGTAACGTATCTTAACTTAGTGTTTATCGGCACAATATCGTCACTAAGATATGTAAAACCATTCGCACACATCGCAGTAACAAAAGTACTCTTTCCCACATTGGAATCTGCCAAAAAAACAAGTAGTTTTTTTTCGCAAATTACAGCTCCAGCATGCAAAAATGCCCATCCATCTATTTTTTCTAATACTTGGTCAAATAGTATTTCATTTAGCACCCAAAGCAAGTCCGATTTACTATGTAACCCATAATACTTACCTTTAATCCATTCTATATAATACCCATCAAAATCAATGTCGATTTTTAAATGCATAGTATTATCACTCATTTGAATACAATTCAAGCAATTTAATAAAAGCTGTAATTCTTTTTGAATATCAGCAACATTATTATCTATGCCTATGCTTAGGCCCAACAATGGATGTCCTACTATGAAATCACTCATAGTCTTTTGTCCTCCCTAGAATTATTTAGTGTGTCGTAAAATAATTGCTTTCGCGGAAGGCAAAAACCGTCAGTGCATTCCAATCCCCCCGCAGATAGCGCTAATGCAGGGCACCCTCTGCTGCAAACTTTATTAATAAAACAAGAGTTGCACTGCGGCAACATCCAATTTTTTCGTTCATAAATCTTTTCGATTAGCATCTGTAATTTATCTGAATTTAAAATATCAATTAACGGCTGCTCCTTATTATTACCTAATGAAAAATCTAATGTTGACATGCGTT